>ERZ1026903.5-NODE-5-length-239899-cov-235.140750_pt1 | contig 239899 bp, 250 predicted proteins | sample MGYA00380180_ERZ1026903 | MGnify/ENA primary metagenome ERZ1026903 (study PRJEB33269, sample SAMEA4719816) | human gut metagenome | biome: human-associated habitat; feature: organic feature; material: feces | place: Cameroon | collected 2013-10 ... | reverse complement strand
GCCCTACCGTTCTGGCTCATCACGTTACCAGCCCAACCAGGGAATCCCGGACGGAAAATATAGACTTGAATGTGTGTTAAGGCGTTATCATTACCGCCACCAACAGCAACATTACGACGTCCGGATGATGGGAAATATTCTTTTAAGAACAGGGGATCAGTTGCTAATAAGGAAGCAGGCCAAGGATTACCGGATGCATCAACGTCAAATTCGGTCCATCTCCATTTGCGTCCGGTGTCGAACCAGGTTGACGTACCGCCGCCGCGCACAGCAAGATTGCGAGCATCACGGACATTGTATATCGATTCGATGTTGCGCCATCCGCCTTTTGCGGCGTTTGCCGCGTAGCAAATCGCAGGACCACCATTCTTCTTTTCGTAAACGGTTCGTTTGATATGAACACGGTCAATAAACGCTTCACCGTATTTGTTGACGAGTGTTTGTGCGATGTCACGAAGATCATGCATGTGAAAAGCAATGTCTTCGTTATGGAACCATGTTGTGGCATTCCAGACTGTACCGTTTGGTTCAGCGCACATCGATCGGATATTGTTACGTTGATTAATCGCGATAAAGCCCATGTATACCTCGCTCCTGTTCTCAAAAGGAAATTTCATACGATGACGCCATAGCAGCTCCTCCAACCCGTAAGGGAAGGAGGAGCATACTTAATTACTCGCTTATGACCTCAACGGAATTGGGGTCAGCGATCAGCGCACGGTCGGTAGAACAATTGAAGAAGACCATGCCGACACCATCACCCTTCGAGTTCAGGGTCGAACTTGCATAAGACAAGGTTGGTTTATTCATACGGTAGAAGCGTTCGCCGGTGGTAGTATTGAACCCCAGATCAACGTAGTCTTTCACCGTGGTATACAGCTGCGTGGATTCGAAGACGGTTACCGGAGAGTCAACGGTAAATTGACTACCTTCATCCACAACCAGAACCTTATCGTTCCAGATTTCAGTGGTTGAAAACTTCGGTTTCCAATGTTCGAATTCCTGGGTTGCACCCCAGCAAGAATACACAGCAAGATTGCTGTTCTTCTCAACAGGTTTCAACCCCACCAGTTGTGTCAGGTCTTTATCCAGGTTCGGTAAGCCTTCCAGCGTAGCACACCCACCCAGAGAAAGCACCATCAACATACCAAGAACGATCGCGCAAAGTTTCTTCATCATCGGATTTCCTTATATGTTAACGGAAGTGATTTCCATAAGGATAACCCTAGAGTTTAATATCCTTCGTTCGTAGCTCCCACCGTACCTGCGAACTTCAACCACTGTCCAGCAGGTGATAACGCACTCCGATAATGATAAACTACAATCATATTCGTCAAACCGCTATAATCTGCTTTATGTTGCGTAGTAATACGTATCGTATAATCCATCCCGTTAGGGAAGTTGAATACTTCAATGATCGTACCAGCGAGCTGGAGAGCACCGAACCCAGTGATTGTTCCTGTACTTCCGGCGTTCGCGCCCATCATATCACCAAATCCGATCCAATAACGTTTCCTGAATGCGCCTTCACCTTTCAGATAGTTGATGAAGGCGCTAAACGACATGTTCATACCACCAGATGAAAGCGTGGATGTTTTAATCGCCATGTTAGGGATATCGCTACTGGATGCTTTATATCCTAATTTCGTATCGATTTCTGACTTCGTATACGTAGACAAATCCGCCGCTGTTAACGTGATATTAGCTGTACCATCGAAAGGTTTACCGTTAATCGTACGCGCAGTCTGCAGCTTCGTTGCCGTTGCTGCGTTTCCTGATGTATTCTGGTTTCCCGCGGCGTTAACACCTGGCAGATTGATGTTAGCACTACCGTCGAAAGATACCCCACCAATGGTGCGGGCTGTTTTCAGTTTTGTTGCCGTGGCAGCATTACCGGTTGTGTCTTGGTTACCGACGGTGTTTACCCCAGGCAGGTTGATATTGGCTGTTCCGTTAAATGAAACACCACCAATAGTCCTTGCCGTTTGCAACCTCGTTGCGGATGCCGCATTCCCCGTGGTGTTTTGGTTACCTGTCGCATTCACACCCGGGATACTATCCTTAGATGTGTAGATCTGTGCCCATTCCGACCATTTCGCATCGGTTGAATCACGACGTGAACGTAGGTAAGCTGGAGCGTGTGCGCCTGAGGTACCAGACCACCCAATGAGGATTTCTCCTTCACCGAGCGCTGAAGCACCTTTAAGATGAACAACGTTACCGTAGGATGTAGGGTATCCGTTATTGTACGCTTCATACATTTGGATACCCGTATTGCTGCCCTGTGTCGCGTTAGCTAAAGCGGTGACCCGTCCCTTGGAAGCGAGCGCGTTAATGCTAAAGCTGATATCCCTTGTACCGTCAAAGGCGACCCCATTAATCTTCCGTGCTGTCTGGAGTTTCGTGGCGGTAGCCGCATTACCGGAGGTACTCTGATTACCCGCTTTGTTCACGCCAGGTAAATCAATGTTGGCGGTTCCATCAAACGACACACCCCCGATTGTTCTCGCCGTCTGAAGTTTTGTTGCTGTAGCGGCGTTACCAGAAGTGCTTTGATTACCGGCTGCGTTGACGCCCGGTAGGTTAATGCTAGCAGAACCATCAAAAGAAACTCCGCCGATTGTGATCGGTGTTTTCAACTTTGTGGCTGTCGCAGCATTACCCGATGTATTCTGATTACCAGCCGCATTAACGCCAGGTAATGCGATATCAGCCGTGCCATCGAATGCAACACCACCGATTTTACGGGCGGTTTGTAGCTTGGTGGCTGTCGCCGCGTTACCGCTGGTATTTTGCGTACCCGCTTTATTTACTCCGGGAAGATCGATGTTGGCAGAACCGTCGAAGCTGACGCCGCCTATCGTTCTGGCTGTTGCCAGTTTTGTCGCAGTGGTCGCCACACTACCTACCTTAATCCATTCGCCCCATGGGCCATCCACACCGTTCCATGATCCCGTTAGACTACGTATGTGAATATTGCCATTGCGCACAGTGTAACGTTGTGTTCCACCGAATTGTCCAGCTGGGAGCACTTCAATGTAACCTACGGCATTTGCTTCAGGGAAATTGTGGGCGATGTCCGCGTTCGTCGATGTTGACATAGACCAAATACCCACAGACGCGTCAACCGGACCGTAGGTATTCAGGTTTGCATCGGTTGGGAGTTGTCCTCTGAAACGACGGAACGACGTGGCGTTAATTCCCAATACCGTTTGCATCCCCTCAACACCAGACTGCTGTAAGAGAGCGCGTGCGGTAGAAGTGATCGTTGCAAGCGCTACTTTATTGGCACCTGTAAAATACGGTAATTTATTCGCTGATGTTGTTAGTCCAGAAAGAGCTGTGAGCAAAGCGTTCAGCGGTTGTTTGCCAGCTAAAGCGTTTGTTACAGTTGTCGCGAAGTTAGGATCGTTACCTAACGCTTGCGCCAATTCATTGAGTGTGTCCAACGCTTCAGGAGACGATCCGACAAGCGCTGAGATAGCACGCATCACAAATTCGGTATTCGCAATCTGCTGACTTTTATCGCCTTCGGCTGCGGTTGGCGTCGTCGGCTTATCGGTAAATGCGGGACTAGAAAGATTCGCTTTAGCGCTAATTTGTGTTGCTAGAACTTTCCCGGCTTTCGCGGATAATGCGAGTAATTCACTATCGCTGTTCGTCGCCGAGGTTAGCTGAACCAACCCTTTACGAGTGGTACTAGCGTCCTCTGCCGTGTACTTTCCTTTCGCAACATCCATCACAGCTTTAACTGCTTTTGATGTTGCGGCTTTGGTTTCGTCGTCACTATTTGTTTCGCTGCTAAGGATCGTTAATCCCCGTTTCTTGGTGGTCGCGTCTGGTAAGAATGCATCACTAACAACCTTCAATTCGATCGCATCGGTATTGCTTACGACAACAAATACCTGACAATTTAACACACGTCCTGCCCCTTCGGAAGGTAGTGGTTTGTATCCTTCTGGCGCATTACCGACAACGACAAGTTCACCCTGATCGTCGTACAGACCGATCTCACGCATCCAGAACCCACCTTGATTGGCGGGAATAATGCCTTCAACAACAATCCTGGTTATGTCGTCAACATCAATGTGGATGTTAGAAACTTCCCCGCGATAAACTTCGTGTACAAGGGCTGTTTGACTAGCATCGGGAGTTGGTGTAGAGCCGTTACCGTCACCAACGGCAAAATGTGTAATTTTTAGTTTCTCGCCATCCGGAAGTAGTGCGGCGGCGATACGTTCAGTACCTTTATCGGTAATGACCGTTCTATATGTTGTACTCATGGCGTTTTATCCCGGGTAAATAGTGATGGTGTCACCAACGAGGGTTGTGGCACCAGAGTAAAGATACGCCGGTGATGCCTCACGTTGGTTAGTCACGGTAAGATTCATTTGCCCACGCCAAACCATGGAGGTATTCGCGATGGGAATCAAGATCTTCTTGGAAGTATCGTCACGAAAATTAATGGTGGTAGCAAGGGTAGCTGGATCAAAATCAACGTCAGGTTCAAAGATGAACCCGTATTGATCTGAAATAGCTTGAATGACCGCTCTTATAGTTGTTGTTTCAACCGACTCCAAAACGATTTTTATCGGTATTCCTAGAAACGCTTTCGCGATATCACGTCGTGTGTAAGTGATAAAACTCTCACCACACCACCTTGTTCCTTCATTTGCTGTGACGATCACTTTTGCCCTGTTAGCACCAGAACTCCCATCCAGGGTTAAAGTGAGATCGGAGTTACTGAATACGCTACTGTTACGTTGGTTTATCAACGCAATCAGTTCGTCCTTCCACGGCGGGTAAAGTGAACGCATAAGCGCACCCTCCTCCAACAATCAATTAAAATGCAAAACACCTCGAAACCAGAGTGCGATTCGAAGCAAGCGTAAACGGCCTGAACGACCGCATAAAATTCCGCGCATATTACCCCCTCTACCCCGACAAAGCGAGGTAGAGGGAGGATAATACGATTATGCCGCCACGTATCCGGGCCAACGTTCTCTTGGCCAGTTTGTTGCACCCTGTCCGACAGTGTCTTTACCGGAGGTCACGTTACTCACATCCCATCCACTCAGATCCTGATTGAATGCGGTGTTCTCGCGCATCATGAGATCGATCTTACGTAGTGAACGGGTATCCCAGCCGGATATGTCTTGGTTGAATGCTGTATTGTAGGCAAACATACTAACCACGTTCTGTAATTTTGATGTGTTCCAACCACTGATGTCGCTATTAAACGACATGTTCGAGAACATGCTGCTCGCATCAACAAGATTGTCGGTTTTCCAATTAACCACTTTATCACCGTCAAATGCTTTGCTGCCGCTGAACATAAAACTCATATTTCTAGCTTTGGACACATCCCATTTATCCAACCCGTTACCCACGAACTCTTTACAGTCCGAGAACATCCAGCTCATATCGGTAACCCGACTCACATTCCATTTACTGAAGTCAAGGTTCATTTTCCAACATCCTAAGAAGGTCTTATACATGTTGGTGATGCGACTAACATCCCACTCTTGGATGTTAGGGTCGTTAAGGGTCGTTAAGTAGTTGAACAATGTCGCTAACGACGTCCATTTCTCTGGAATCCGGTTTGGTACCGTACGAAGCGATGCAAGGTTGTTGGTTGACGGAGAGCAGAACATACCGTTATCCCAATTTACGATTTCCGTAATTTTGGACCCTTTGATCGTCTGAGTGGTATTACCATCTTTCACTATACCCGTAGCAACGATGGTATATTCGCCGGTGTCTGCATAATCGTGGGCGTAGACACCGTTACTTGCGGTCTCCGTTACTTTATTTCCATCACCCCAATCGATATTAACTTTATCCCACCCACTTAGATTGAACTGTACTGTACCTCCGGTAGCTTTTAGGATGTATTTACCTCCATTGTCGGTAAAATAGCAGACAACCATTGAACCGTACAGATTGCCTATCCGCCAATCATCCTTTTCTGTCACTGCGATTTGCGCTAAGCCACGCTGCACGAAGAGTACCGTACGGTTCTCGTCAGTCTGTAATATGGCTAATGCTTGGGCCTTATCGTCCTCGCTAATTTCATTAGCGCTCACTAAAACGCTTAACATTCTTTCGAAGTATTCGATGGGTAATTGACGTCCTACAGACTTATCGACCGACGGTACAGCAAGATCTCCCAGCGCCGCAGTGGTGGCCAGCATCAACGAGCCCTTGGTCATATCTGTTTCTTGTAGGTAATGCAGTCCTGTAATTTGGTACGCTTGAATAATCGTAATCAGGTTCAGCGTATCGTTAACGACCTGTACTTGTAAATGTCCAGACCATACGTAGCTGCTTTCGGCAATTGGTAGTTCGACCGACTGGATACCTGATGTTTCAAAGGTGATCTTCTTGTTAAGATCGGTTTCCAGGAAATCGACAGCGAGGTCAAAATTTATACCGTACTTCTCAGCGATAGAATCCACGATGTTTCTGAAAGCAACGTCATTATTTACGATGAAACGTAATGGGATTCCTGCAAACGCTTTAGCAATGTCTCGACGAACATACGTGAGCGACTGCTCGAAGAAATAGGGGCTACCATCTCGCGGTTTAATGGTCACCTGACATACTTCAGGATATTCCGCTGGGATTAATGACACGAATTCAACATCGGATTCTTTCAATGAAAGCATATTCTTCCGGTTTACTAATGCCAGAAGATCGGCTTTCCAACCAGGATAAACTGTAGACATAAGCACTCCAATCGTGGGGCGGTTACCGCACTCAACGGTTAAATTGTCGGCTATGGTCGTCTTATCAGCAACGACCATAACCAACGATGTTTAATATGTGATATATTGATATCATGACGTTAGATGGATCTAAGTCATACCATGGGGACGGCGAAAAAAAAAAAGAAAATAGGAAAACGGTGTTCATCCCTAAAAGGATGAACACCGCGTACCATTTGTAAGACGATTAGTGAGGAATCAGGTCGTTAAGCTCTTCTTCTTCGATAACAAAGAAGTTGTTCTGGTCGTCTAAATCTGATAACAGTACTTGCCCAACAGTGAAGCAAGTTCCACCCTTCTTAGGCATCCATACCGGCTCGTTCGTTACCTTATCAGGATACCATTTGAAACGGTTGGTATCTAAGAAGAACGCAGCTTTGTTCTCCTTGTCGGTAGAACGATAGCTAACCAGCGCTGGCCACTCAATCCAGGTATTTGTACATGGTACATGTAAAGGATACCATGCGCGCCAGCGCTTACCAGGACGTTTCGGATCCTCCCAATATTCAGCGGTTAGCACGGCGTTCTTATATTGTTTCTGTGCTAGCATCTCAAGAACAGATTCATTACCGATTGGTAAACGCACCAACTCTCTTTCGACGTGTGATAGGTCATCGAAAACGTCTCGATGTAAGTGGGTGCTTACCCCAACCGGGGGTTTCACAACAGCCGGTTTACGTTTCTGTTCTTTCCGACGCGTGTAAAGGAATAACCCTACAGCTACGGCAACAAGTATAATAAACAATACTACCTTAATCCAGCTCATTCGTCAATATCTCCTTCTACAAACAGAGTCAATTTGATTTCAGGGTCATAGAACATGGTAATCACACCATCTTGCTCTACTGAACGTTGCGCTGTCCATATTAACTGTTCATCCCGAATATCAAATTTATGTCGTTCGTCGCTGACCACAGCTTCCGCATCAACGTAATGGTAAACATCACCAAGAGGATTCTCAATCCAGCCGCGTACCATCAAACGTTCTTTTTGTTTACGTGTAAAGAAGCGATACGGATCTTCGCACGTGCACCATACGTCCCCGTTCTCATTAACCAGCTCATCGTAAACTTTAGAAAGTTCGTCAGGTACAGGAATCAAAATGTTATCCTGATAGCTCGACCAGAAACGACGTACATCTTGGATTAAATCGTCGCCTTGCAGTTTAGTTACTGTGTTGTTATGGTCGATTTGAGCAGTATCTATATCAAGACGGGTAAACGGAAGAGCGTCTAGGTTTGCCACCACGATCTCGATGCCATCATGGTGAACACGAACCCACCCGTCAAACCATCGGTACCCATCAGCTTGATATAACGTTGTATGATATCTGACAACATTGATGTCTTCGAACGAGTCCAATAAAGCTTTAGCTGCTAGAAGCGGCGAAAAGTTCTTTGATTGTCCTGGCTTACGTATTTCTTCTTTGATGAACAATTTACCAAGAATCGGATGTTCGATAACAAAACCACAGGAAAGCATGATGCTTCCTTGATAGCGTGCTTCTTGCATTTTCTATTCCTCAAACAAAATGATTGTCTTTTAACGCGACATGATTACAAGTACACAAGTTACTGAATTTCTGTAAAAGTTAATTTTCGTAAAATAAAAGAAAACGTGTCTGTGTTTCCTGGTTCTTCCCCTCCACAGCTTCAGGAAGAGAAGAACCGTTTACTAATTTACTAAGTTAATTAAAATGCATTGATTGGACTGTTCAGCGCTTTATCGCGGATTTGAATTGCCGCCAGCATTGCTTTCTGGTACGAATCGTAAGCATCGACGGAAACCGTCATATCAACCAATTTCTCTAACACGGATTCAGCCGCTTTTACGCGAACACGAAACTTAGTGATTGCGTTATCTTTGTTGCGATAAACCGTGATGTGGTGTAGTGGTTGAACTTTGGTCTTATTAGCTTTAACGGATTTAGTCGCTTTGATCGTTTTCATAGTGGTTTCCTTCTTTATTAGGATAATTACATTTTAGTAGGTTTAACAGCATAAACCCTTCCTGCGTAAAGCAGGAAGGGCGTACGGATTTGTTTACGCGTGTCGTCGTTTACCGAAGAAAATATGATTGTCTACCACGGTGACATTGGTAGCATGTTTTCTGAAATGTTTGGGGCGAAGATGTTTCGCGTTAAAGAATACGGCTCCTCGTGTTGGATCGGCTTTATGATAAGCAACAATGTCGTTATTGCGCAATGTTGCGACCTCTCGTGCTATCGCTCTTGCTCGCTCAAAAGCGGCACGATCTCGTATGACGATTCGTTGTTGTCTTGCCCAGGGGAATTGACCTCTTTGCAGTACGACGTCTCTGACGTTCGTAGGAAATCGGTAGTCCATAGATCGATTATGTATTAAAAACGCCACGGAGTATTGCCCTCTTACAGATTCGCCTCTGGCTTCCATATACACAGCACATGCGACGATCTCTTTCCGGCAATCGATTCTAGGTCCTGCGTTGACTGATGCTTGACTGAACGGTGCGATAAGCAACATAACAAGCCCTAAAACCAACGTGTGTAAAATACCTTGCATCTTAATAACCTCACGATAAGGTGCTGTCCACTGGCGTCTTGATAACGCATCCCATCATCGGGTTGTTCTATTCAGCGGGCAGCAGGTTAGCGTCAGATGTTTGCCCGACATCCACGACAGAAATAAATGGTACTGAAAATACGATCTCCTCTGGTTTGGCAATGAACATAACGTTGGATAACAGAACCCATTTTCCGCATCCAACGCGGTAAAGGTGTACATCGTTTGAATTCATATAGTTTCTCAAAGATGTTAACCTCTACCGTCAAGCCATAAGTTGTACTTATCCCGAACATACGGCTCACGATAAATACGTCGATAGACTTGATGTGGTATAAACTTGCAATGTACGAGTTCATCGCTTAATTTCTGACGTCGTTCCATACCGTTGTGTATACGGCGTATCTCCCGGATATTAAAGGTTGTTTTATTCAAGAGAATAGACATAACGGCAGATCGATGATCTAGATCAAAGATTGACATCAGGCTTCGTATCTCACGTAAAACAACTTCTCTATCGACAAGGATGCGACTATTGAACTTAAGATTCTCGGTGATACCCATAACCTTCACCTTCGACACGTCGACATACCGGTAAAAATAAACACCAGCTTGTTGCACTGAGGATCGTCATTGCGATGATATCTGCGACATCACTTAGTCGAGCACCAGCTTGCCACATGACGAGTATAAAAAGAACGTATGCAAATCCGTACCAGACAAACCGTTTGATGTTACGTGTCGACCAAGTACAAATATACAAAAGGGGAAGTTGTCCTATAACACTAACGATGTTTCGGATAACATAATAAACGCGTTCCGTCGTTGCCTCGAAATCGATGTTCGTTGCAGAAATCCCAATCAATATAAAAGTGATAAAGCAATAGATTTTTGCGTACGTTTTTAAACTCATAACTTTTCCCGTTCGTTATTTGCGTTTCCCTATATTCCTCAACAATGTAACGATAACGAATACCGCTGTCATCAAGAAGAGGAACCATAACCCTACGTTAATTCGGGCGGCGGGTTCATCTACCATGAAGAACATCGTTCCACAAAACCCAATAACCATCCAGGTTAAGACCATCCCTGTTAATCCCCGTAGTAGCATATGCCCCATCATGAACTCCTTCTTACTTTTTCTGATAAAGCGACGATTCAAGTTTTAGAAACATCGCTAACGCAAATGCGATTATCATCGCACGTATCCACATACCTCCTCGACAACTGTTGTACAACATAAAGACCAGAGCGATGCCGCCCATATGCAGACGGCACTTATCGAACAGCGTGGGTTTATACATAGGAAATTAATCGTTGAATGATTTTTACTTTGCCTTTACCTGGGCCTTTCTTGCGACGATTTAACAGACGGATGTGGTTTCCAATTACTGTTTCGCCATCATAATCAGCCTGGAACTGTGATAAAAAAGCAGGTTGTACTCGGTCGACACCAGGATTGCTATAGAAACGATTGAAACTTAAAAGATGGTTAGCTGGAATCATCGTATTGCCCTTATTCAATTATTTACCTAAATAGAGGTACTCTGCACCCTGAACAACGCCGGTTGTTGGGTCAACAAGTACGCGAACCCGTGCGTAGGTCTTGAAAGAAGGATTGAATACTTCGAAGTCAGCCACTTTCAATTTCACGCTAGGGTTGATAGGGTTCTTAACACCCGGAAGTTCTTTCGGTAACCCGAAATCGACTCCATCTTCTTCAAGGTCTGCTGGCGTCATGTTCTCCATGGCCATGTAGACGGCTTTTGCTTTATCGTAGACTTCCGGGCTATCCAGCAACCCAGCCTGTGCTGAACCGACAACACTACCGAACAGAATAGCAACAGCAACAAACAATTTCGCTAACGTTTTCATGATCATCTCCTTAAGAGTAAAATGGTACAATACTTATTAACGTACGGCAGCAACGCTACCAGCACATGCCTGAATATCATCCGTATTTACGATGATGGTTTCGTTAAACGCACGAATACGTGCACGACGTGCTTCTTTAAGGCTGGCGATTGCGCTAGCAGCTTGATCTGTATTCGCAAGGCTAATAACCGGGATCAGGCGCATATCCGGACTGCAGATATTCAATGCTTGGTACACGCGTCCATTGATTCCTACGGTATCAGACATCGGATAGTGCGCACGACATTGAAATTGACCCATGACAACAAGCGAACGATCAGAGATACCAATCTGATAACGACCATCTTCACTGTAGGCGTAGCAGTTATTCCCACGAGCCATCCAGTTAGCTTGTGCTTGTGTGCTAACAAAAGCCAGGGTGGTGACGATAGCAAATACGATATTTTTGAACAGTTTCATGATAGAGATCCTTATTGAAATAAAATCGGTATAAAGGCCCCCATTTAGGGGGACCTGATTAGTTTGCACGTAAGAAATGACCCAGAACCGTTACGATTGGGAACAGTCCTGTGACGGTATTATCACCCGAAAACATCATGTTTGAGCCATTAACGGTGATGAAGTTGATGTCGGTTGCGGGCCCATCAATAGCGACAAAACGCATTGAGTTCGGTGGAAGATCCTCAACAACATCCTCGAGGTATTCGCGATTTTCAAAGGCTTCTTTAACACGCCGCATGAAACGAATCAAGGTTCCTTCCGCGTCGGCTTCCAAATGACCTAAGATATCGCGATTGTTGCGAATAGCGAATACAGCCATTTTAAACATACACATCTTGACATCCTCTTATATTGGATTGATTGCTAATAATTCAAGGTGAAGCTAATTACTGCATTGCTTCACCTAGGTAATATAGCCGTGAAAATTAATGCATTAATTCATTCACGCCTTTGCTATATAGGGTTGGATCTCATTGATGCGTTTTAACCACAACCTCAGGGAAAAGTTTGAGTATCTCATCAGGTGGTGTCGCACCTTCGGTCCAACGATAACGTTCAACCTTCTCGATGCGTGGACTCCCTGCGACGTCAGCGATACGAAAGATACAGGCGATGCCTAAATCAAAACACACGCTGTAAATATCTTCCGTGCCCCCTTTATCAGCAAGTATTTTCGCAAAATGCTCGTTATCAGGAAGAATGGCTAAATTACGTATACACCAAACGTTATTACCCATTTCTTCAAGTTTTGGGTAGGTTAAAGTGTGTCCGTATTGTGTTAGCCATCGATGATTTTCTAGGTAGAAGTCCTTATCCCCTGGCCGGTAACCCAATATCACTCTGGCGTAGAAGAGATTGGACATGTCGAGCAGTTCTTGAATCGTTGGACCGGTATACTCCCAGAGACAGATTTGTTTGCGGTCTATATCGTAATCTGTGACGTTACTCACCTCCCAACTTATCGTAAGTTCGTCAACAACATGCCAACCGAAAGTGTGTTCGCAGCCAAGGAGATTAACAATAGCTGATATCTCATGCTTGTCAAATACCCCCAAATTACACGGTGGCTGCATCGTACGTAATGGTTCCCACAACACACTGTAATCATAGAGCAAATGGCGACATAAACTTTTTGTTAAGGGCGTATGTTCAGTAAACAGTGGAAGAATCACCGTATCTAACAGTGGACGTAATGGATGGTAGTCAGGTGGTAGAGGAGAAACCAGACGACCTCCTTCTTTAGGGTAATCAAGACCAAACCCGTAACGCTCCGAAATGAGTGCGATCAGCACTTTTGCTACGCGGTTACGCAACATGCGATGGATATCATCACTGTAACTGAATTTAGGTCTATTACCGCAAACGAAGGTGATGTATCTAGGCGTTAGTTCAGCCATGGTCTTTCCTTAATCCAAATAGTACGTGATGGATAGGTCTTTTCCATCGAATACGATATCCGTGCAGTCATGGATTGTCGGTAACACCATTTTGGCTGCTACTGGAACATACGCCTGCAACTCCATGAGGTTGTCCATACGGAATGCACGGCGCACCATCAACGGTGTTAGCGTAAACGTTACGCTGACGTTACCACCTTGAGTCAAATGCATTATCGCATGCCCATGATCGCACCAACAATGGTTTTCGATCCATCCAGTGTAAATCAGAATGTTTTTATCTTCGTCGTAATAAGCAATACCGGTCTGCTTTAAACGACTGGTAAATCGAGAAGCTTGCTCGTAGCCCGCACGCAACATTCGAGCAACCAGTCGGGTATTGTTAGCAATTCGATTCTGTTCGTTGGTTTTTGTGGTTTTGAAAAGTTCGATACGTTCTGCTTTTGTAATTTGCATGATTACTGTCCTAATGAATTGCGTTTAAATAATTGGATGTATGGGGTACCGAATAAAGGGCTGTATGACTGTATTTGGTTCTCCTCTGACTCGTAATACTCGATAGGCCACGATGCTGGTTTAGGTAGACGATCTAATGCTTGCAACACAGCAAGTTTAACTCTACTACTTTCAACCGGAAATGGGAGTGCCGTTGACGAACAGAATACTCGTGTTCGATGTAGGTAAATGAGACGTCGTTGTAGCTTAGATAAACGCCTACGCTTGATTAAGAAACCTGTTACGTGGCAATCGGGATGATCGCAGTGATAACGTATACTATCGAAATACACCTCTTCTCTTCTAACAACGAGATACTTTATCGCTTGCATGAAAGAGTAGCGGCGTAATTCTCCATTAGCCAACTTAACACGAATCATTACTTAGGTTCCAGTATTGGTCCGAACAACCAGAATGTCAGGCGCTGATAGACCTGTTCGCTGACTGCGGATTCTGTTTGCTCTTCTAGCGATTTCCCTTTCTTATGTTGTATTTCTGGCGGGATGTCGCCAGTGTAAACATACCCTGCTGAGAAATCCCACATCAACCGTTTACCGAACGTGGGCAGAAACACCTCTTCGAATCGGAACGCTTTCGAATTCCAATGAAGCAGTTGATCGGATTCAACATGTAAAGCTTTATTACGTTTGCTTGGCATGTTTCCGAAGTACTGAACGATAGCTGATTCCATAACCCGATCGGCGAAGTCTTTGGCTTCGGCCTCATCGAGGGGAGGCAGACGATGCGACAGATTCAACTTACGTTGTTCGATATCGATCTTACGCATCGCTTTAATCAAATCGCTAGGGACGATTTTACCTTTATGTCCTTCCTGTCGATGTATAAAACGCCCCTGAAACAACACGCAAAGCTCTTGAGGTGCGGTACTTTCCATTCGTCCGTAAGCAACGATCACCGAACGTCGACGGTCAATAACTTCACGGATAAACCGCGGCTCAGTAATACTCACCACTGTCATTTAAAGCCCTCTTTATCTTTTTCCATTTCTCTTTACATAACCACTTAAGACGTTGCCATCTTATCTTCCAGAGACTTCTTCGGTAAACCATGGATAACTCCTTCCGGGGTTAAGAACACACAGTCTGGATTCTGCGTTCGTGAACGGTCGTCTGGGCTGTTCAACGAAAACAGCAACGCAGAAATACCTTTTGTCCGGTTTAACGTCGCTACGATCACATCGAGCTGCCGTAGCGCATCCGATACCGTTCGATGAGGAACGATTCGTGACTGTTTGAAGCTGGCTAACCGCCAAGTCTCGAACAAACAACGTAGTTTAAACATATCGGACGGAATAGCTGTAGATCCCTGTTCGATAACCTCAACCCGATCGGCTTCAGGGTAACCTACAGCAACCGCATTAAAGTGTCTTACCCCATTATGAAAATCGTCGATAGACGCTTCAGCGTATTTGCACACCGTACCAGAAACGACCATCACTTTTGCTAAACCGCGATAATTGATCGTCAACGGAATACGAAATACGCGTAAAGCATGCTCTGGATTTAATGAGACATCGTTAACCTTTGTTGCGGTCAGCTTACCGCGTTCGTAACGTGCAGTGAACGGTAGACCATCATAAACAGGATTAATTACAACGCCCCCTGGGGAGGCGTTAGCGTTGAGATGGGTGTTAAGCCAGTCAGATACTTCCTGTCTACTAGTTACGATTAACATAAAACGGTCCTCCATTTCTTTTCCTTTAATCATGACGGGTATCTTCCAAATCATCCCTTTGTTTTGTAAGTTCTGATTGCTTGCGATAAACCGTCCACGAGTCGTATATACCGCGAAAGTTCAAATGACGTGCGTTTAGGTTAACGGTGAATTCCTCCACGTTAACGAAATCTGAACGAAGCATCAGATGAAAGTTATCATCCCCGGTGCAGCCGCCGTATCCTTCACCCTGATAGATCAAAAGCTGGTGTGGTTGAATCCGTGTTGCAACCATTGCAGCTTGTGGTTCGTGGTAAGGTGGCCATGACAATAAAATGATATCGTACTGTGAAAGGTCGGCGTTTGTGTAGTCTACCTGCTGGATATCATCAATAAACGGATGGGGATGTAATTCCATATCGTAAGCGGTAACGTCCTCTACACCGAGTTTACGTAACACGTGAGTCAGGTAACCCGTCCCACAACCCAGGTCAGCGACACGTCGCCCGTAACAAATATTCGCTAACTGGAGCGCTGTGTCCATGGTTAACAACGACCAACCAATATGCTGGGTATATTCTTCACGTACCTCCCATTGTTGATAGTGCGTCATGGATTCGATGATGTTAGCAAGCTGCGGATACGGCAACGGCATTTTGGTTTCGCCTTGCGTGAGTAATGCAATAACGTCGTTCATTTTATTTCCTTTTTATCGGCATAAACCCTCCCATAACGGGAGGGTGCGATTATTCATTTTCAATAACTTTAAGATTCGGTGTACCGAGTGTTTTCTTCACGAGTGCCTCGGCAACGCGTTTCTCGATGAAATCGGTCGCATTACTTCCGTCTATCGTACGCATATCACCACGGAAGTTATTGAAGACCATAAACAAGTCGCAACCGTCGATGGGTATCGCAAGATCGTAACTGACTTGCGATGCTGTGAAGTGGACACCGACGACAACAGCGGGAACGAATTTAACAGCGGTGTTATCTCCTTCTTCTCCAGTTCCGAACGGAAGCTCAACACGATCGCCGATAGAAAATTGCGCAACATCACCGATGATACGAGTTAATGCTGCTCGTTGCATGTCGGCGATGGTTTCCTTATTTGCATCGCATGGTAAATCCAAGACTTCTTCCAACGTGAAGAATTTACGATCGAACCAACTCATGTTAAGCTCCTTTCTGTTTTGTTTTGATTGATGATGTTAACCAGGACGATCTTACAGTGAAACCCTCAGACTCATAGAACGCCTGAGCTTCGTCGTTATCAGCACGAACATCCAGACCAATAGAATGCCCGCCGCATCGGTAAGCGATGTTACGCGCTTCATTCATCAAGGCGTGACCGATACCGCGCCCACGGTATTCCGGTTTCACAACAATCGATGTAACATCATGAATGCCCATATGGCTCTCTGTATTCACTTCCAAGAGACCTACTGGTATCGAAGCGACGGCGTCGATCATAACGACCAACTTTGCGGTGTCCGGTAAACGCTTTTCTAATTCTAAGGCATCGTATTCACGTTTTAAGTCAGGGATATTCTCAAACATAAACGTGGTGGTCCACGCCTCCGATTCTGCATCATCGAGAATACGATACAGTTCACGAATCTGTCGTTTATGCGGATAAAGGTGTGGGTCAGCGGCCGTTGAGGCGATAATACAATGAAACGGTCGTTCATTAATAACTACTGTTTTGACGCTCATGCTAAAATTCCCTCATTACCTAACAGTCGATTACAGTGACGTCGGTACATTTGACAAAGTGTTGTGATTTGATAAAGTTTGTTATAGCGTATCTCGATACGTTTTTGCACCTCTTTCCATGGAAGTTTATCGTATTGTCGGTAACGATGAATTTCATTTAACATACGAAGACGAGTAGGATCGGTATTCTTTATTGTCGCGAGCTTCACGCGTTGGTATCCGCGCTGTAGTCCAGATTCCGAATACGTGACACCAAACTCATCCTGAATGATAGTGATGATCTCCCGCCATCGGCGCTTCTCACCGTCACGTAAGTGCACAACCCGTGCCAGAATGTCGTTCCGATTACGATGACTCAGTTTAATATTAAGCATCGAAGCAATCGCGCTAATTGCTCTCTGACTCCGTCCTAATGCTTCACCGATTTCTTTTGATGTCATGACGCCAGCGTTTCGGCGTATGAATGCGATTTCGGTTGTTGTGTATTCTTTACCTGCTGCCATTTCTTACCACGTGTGTTATAATAGTAACGCTGACAAAGATGTGTGTGATGATACTCCCGCTTGAACTCAACACTGATGATGCGAGCAACTTCTCTCCAGTTAACCCCTTCACGTCGAAGTGCTGTGATGCGGTCTGAAATTTTACACCATTCACCACGATCGTATCGTCGTAGCTTATGACGTCGTATTACGGAGGCGACGCTTGCTTTCGAGCGACCAAGGTGATTCGCCATTTGTTTAACCGAGTATCTGTGGATATTGCTACGGATATAGGAAAGCTCATCGTCAGTATACGTTGCGTTGGTTCTCGGCGAAGGGAACAGCATATATAGCTTATTCTTAATCGCGCTTTCTGTACGTTGAAATACGGTAACCAGATCACTAATCGGTGGTCTGGGTATCTGATACGCGTAATTCTCCAGGCGTGTGAGTTCCTCATCTGTCCAGCGACGGTATTTGCGCACGGGCAACTCCTTTGTTTTTCGTGTAGTAGCACCAACGTTGATACAACGCATGTTTATTCGTTGCAATCCCAAATTTAACAACAACGTCGTACGTAATAACATTCCAATTTTGGGTAACGTTAAGTCGTTCCGCGATAAACGCGATAATCGCTTCCCGTTCTTGCTTGGTTAACGCACGACGAATTCCATTAAGCCGTATAAACTGACGAACCGAGTCATACGAGCGGTTTAAATCGTACGCGATCTCACGCAACGATTTTTGTTTGATTACAGACTTGATGTACGCACGTTCTTCTTCCGTATACGGTCGATGCTTTTGGCGTTGGCGTATTCCCAAACGTCCCAAGCATGCGTCGATACTGGCATGTGTTCGTCCTGTCCGTTGTGCAATTTCATCGATCGTCAGCGACGTGTTCAAGTACAGATGTGCAACATCTTTTAACTCATCGTTACGCCACGGTCGAGGTCGTCCCATCTTGTATCCCTCTATTCTTTCTATGATGCCACCAACGCTGATAAACAGCCTGCTTCGTACGTGTTATGCCAAAATGCGCATTAACCCGTTCAGCAATGTGGTACCAATCCTGCGTTTCTTCTAACAATGCATCAACGAAGGCTAGGAAGATCTTAGTATCATCCTCGCTTAACCGCTTGAAACCATGGCGGTGTGCTATTGTTCGAATGCTGTTTGGATCTCTGTTTAAATCGCGCGCAAGCTGTTTGTAACTTTTGTGCTTACAGTGTAGTCTGATATGTTCCAACTCATTGGTGCTGAAACGTTTATGTGGTTTACGACGTTCAACGTTTAAGTACCTTAATCTCGATTCGATTGCACCATACGTCGTTTCCATGATTTCCGCGATTTCACGGATTTTCAATTTCGGACGACGGTCGTACAATTTCAGCAGCTGTTCGTCGTACTGACGATTCCATCGTCGTATAGGTGGTCTCACAACTAAGATTCTCCTATTCTACGCGTCTTAATGCCTGAGTGTAGTAAAGAGCATGAACTCCGCTTAACGTGTAATGGGTGTTAAATTCGTTATTGATGATATTCCGTATTCTCTCCCAGGTTTTCTTCTCTTTTCTAAGAGTGTGTATTCGATGATAAATCATCTCTCGACGTTGCGCCTTGCATGCAACGATGCCGTAACGGTAGCAGAGTTTAGCGATCGCGTCCACGCTACGATTGAACATTACGGCGGCTTCTTTTACGCTGTGTGTTTTAAGATAATCGGCTAACATTACCCGTTCTTCGAAACAACAATAGCGATGACGCGACATGAGTTTCCAACGCTTGCGATTGCGGTTAATTCGACCTTGAACCGAACCTTCCGTTCGGCCAAGCCGTACCGCAATCTCTTGCATCGGGATACCGTTTCGATAGAGGGTAATCAGCAACGCATCTTCTTCGGGTGTCCAGTCCTTGACCATAATGCCACCCCATCAACGTCTTACTTTAAGCGATATGTTGTTTCGAAAACAGTAGCATCGGATGGCGTGTATGCTACGATTCATTATTTCAGCAATTTCGTTAAGGGTATGTTTCTTTGCGAGTGCTGCAACCTTAACCCTTTCTTCTGGCGTGTATACTCCCCCGCGAGGTGGTAGGTCACCGCGTTGTTTCCTCAACTTGATATAACGTGCACGAATAGAGCATGGTGTTCGATTCATGCTTCGCGCTACTTCTTTATAGCTTGCTTTTGGTGACGTGCTAAGAATAAGCAGCAGCGTTTCATCTTCTTTATCCGTCCAACGTTTACCCATCTTTTCTATTCTCCTTAACCTTATCAATCATCGAAATAAGCATGTTGATACTTTCCTCTTCGTTATCTGTCGCATCCCAGTCTTGGATAACGGGAATCCCCAACGCTTCAGCTTTTGCGAGTTTACTACCGGGATTACTTCCACAGACAAGAACCGTGGTGTTTTTACTTACACCGCTTGTAATTGTGGCTCCCATGGTCGCTAAACGCGTGGCGAGCTGATTTCTATCAATGCTATTGAAGCTTCCCGTAATAACGACACGTGTGTCTAATAACGGTAACTGATTCATATCGCGTTCCTTAACTATAGCTGGCGTTACACCGACGTCGTATAACAAATCGAAGATATACCCACGATTTGCTCTATCGTAGATGTACGTTAGGATCTGATCGGCTGTGATCTCACCGATACCTTCAACGGCGAGCAAGCTTTCTTTATCAGCAGCTAAAAAGCTATCCACCGTCTTAAACGCGTTAGCAAGATCGCGTGCTGTGCTTTTACCTACTGTAAGAATGCCTAACCCGTAGATGAAACGTGCTAACGTAGTCTCCTTGGATTTCTGAATGGCGTCGATAACCTTGAAGGCGCTATAATCCGTAAACCCGTCCAGTTGGCTAACCTGCTCACGAGTTAACAGATAGAGATCGACCGCAGATTGCACCAACCCACAGTTGTACACCTGTTCCAAGAACCGCTCACCGACACCTTCGATGTCCATGACGTCACGGCTTACCCAGTGAATCAGTCGTCCTACAGCTTGATCTGGACATGTCGCGGTTGCAGGGCAACGCCAACGTGCTTCATCCTCCTTTTTCGTTAATGCGGTACCGCAAGTTGGGCAATGAGTCGGAAAAATGATTTCTTTTCTTTCATCGCCGGGACGCACACTCACGATTTGAGGAATGACGTCACCCGCACGGCGGATAACAACGTCGTCACCAATGCACACATCTAACCGTTTTATTTCGGCTTCGTTATGCAATGTGATGTTGCTTATCGTTGTGCCTCCAACGAACACAGGCTCGACGCGAGCCACAGGTGTGATGCTTCCTGTTCGGCCAACCTGAAAATCAACATCAAGCAAACGGGTGGCTTTTTCTTGCGCTGGGAATTTCCATGCGCGTGCCCAACGTGGTGCACGAGAGGTTGCGCCGAGCTTCTCCTGCATTGCAACATTATTCAGTTTTATCACCATACCGTCAATATCAAACATTCGATACTCGCGTCCTGCAAGTATATCGCGATACGACGTGATGATTGCTTCTGTCCCCACGGCGATATGTGACTCGTTATACAGACCTAACCCTAACGAAGCAACAACCCCCATTTTTGATCCCTGTGTCGCAAACACGTAATCGTGATCATCCATGAAAACATCGTAAGGACAGAACAACAAACGACATTTTGCAACGGTTTGTGGGTCCAAACGTCGTAACGTACCTGACGCAGCATTACGTGGATTCACATACGGCTTTACTCCGTTCGCGACAAGTTCTCTGTTCAAGAATTCAAAGACGTAGCGCGGCATCAACACTTCACCGCGGACTTCGATTTTCTGCGGTGTTGATGCTCCCATCTTCAGTTGCGGTAGAACACCCATTACCGTACGAATATTCGATGTAACATCTTCACCTTGAACGCCATCACCGCGGGTTACCGCACGTTGCAACAAACCGTCCTCGTAATGAATCGCAATCGCTAACCCATCGTATTTGGGTTCGATCAAGTATTCGAGCGTGTCTTCTGCTACCCCTAAGGTTTTTGCGATGGACTCCGTCCAATTCCGCAACTCTTCTTCACTGAACAGGTTATCCAAAGACATCATCGGAGACGGATGCTTCACGGTCTCAAAACCATCGACCGGCGTACCTACACGACGGGTTGGGCTGTTAGGTGAAACCTGGTCAGGATGTTGCGCTTCGTATTCCCGAATCGTTTTCACCAGGTTATCGTATTCTTCATCGGTGTATTTCGGTTCCGCTTTAACATGGTAATAGTAATCAGCTTCAAGGATCGTATCAATAAGTTTCAGATAGTCTGCTACTGTTGTGATTTTCATTTACGTTTACCTTTGTTTCTCTGACGTTCTTCTCGACGAGCGAGTGCTTCACGACGACGTTTCTGTCGAACTTCTTCGGGCAACCGACGTTCGAACCAAAACAGCGGCCAGAAAATCGACCCGAGGGCGATAAAAGGGAATGCCCCCAACATCGCAAAACAATGCGATGGAAGCGTGTAGGTTGGGGATTTAACGCCTTGTTTATGTAACCCGATGGTTACGGTAGCTACTTCAATTAGCCAGCCGGATAAATACAGGCAGCCGAGCATCTGTAGAATCATGTTGTCGTTTCCTCCATACGAAACCAAAAAATTGTCAAAACGTACATCGGCATAACACCCGTGCCCGCCCGCAATGGGAGGGACACAGGCGATACGCTTTTTATTTCCTCAAGACTTCACGACGCATTCGACTTCGTCGTTCATATAGGCTTCGTATAAAGACAGCACTTCCTTCATTTTAATTTCAGGTAACGCAACGGAACGAATCGCTTTTAGAATATTGCGTGTTTGATGGTGTTTAACCTTCGCCTCGCGTAGTTTACAGAATTGACGGATACAGGTATTAACCTTGCCACCGTCTGCACGTTCGAGGGCGACATGCAGTTTCAGGTCCAGTAATACTTCCGTGAGTTCCTGGGTGGCAGGATCGTTACGAATAAGCCGCACGGTACGTTCATCCGGGTTCAACATCGTGAGAAACTGAAGCTTGACCTGTTCAGGTACGGGTTTCGTGTTCATCATGATGGCGTCAAACTGTTCTTTAACATCCAACTCATTGAACACATAACGTTCGATGTGTACGACGTGTGCTTTTCCTGCCTCACCGTAAACCGCCATCGCGCGATAATCATCAAACAACACGGCGTACATCAAATCTTGTTCTGGTCCGATGGTACCATCCATGAGTTTCGGCGCATGCTTCTTAAAGAAGCCATAGCGAACAGCCTCATCCGGCATGAGTGTCCACGCTTTAACGGGTTGCTTTACGAGTTCCATGTAACACCTCATCAAGATTATCACTTACACCTGGCGGTACCACGATACCGGTACGAATCACAGCAGCAACTTCCTGCATGCCTTTACCCTTCAACGCATATGTTTCATGTACCACATTACGTCGAGTCGTTAATCCAACAAATTTACATACCACCATGTTGTTTTCTGAAAGATAGGCGGTATCAAGTTCACCATGCAACAATTCTTTTTCTTTGGTATCGATACCTAATAACGCAATTTGATAAGCTGAAAGTTTCCAATAACGCATAATCGTCCTATTCATAAACTATCAAATATTCTGAAACGGAATTTCTCGTTTCTACTTTTGCCGAAATCGTTCTCCGTACGGTTACAGGATGCAGGCTTGTCGCCGAACCATAAATCTCTTCAGTCAACACACAAGCACTGTTACTAATGATGATAGGAATTCCCTGCGAACGTAATTTGTCAGCCTTTTCTGCGAGGTAGCGATGGTCGTCTAACGTAAATCCCTCTTGAGTATAACCCGTAAACGACGCGGTAGGGGAAATGGGAATATAAGGAGGATCGCAATAAACAACATCACCCGGAACCACCTTTTCAAGATGTTCCCGGAACCCACCTTTCACAATTTCTACCCCTCCTCCCTCGACTGCGGTTCGAAGATGGTTCGCTGCCAGACGCAATTCTTGTTTCGGGAAATAGACGGTCTTATACCGCCCATGCGCAACATTAAATAAACCCTCACGATTATAACGACATAAGCCATTGAAACCGTAACGATTTAGATACATGAAACATATTGCACGTTCCCATGGATCATGAGCGCGGTTAAAACGCTCACGTATCTCGTAGTAGCTTCTTACGTCGGTAGGATCCGTTTGAAAAAGACTTTCCGCTTCTGCGATGAAAGCTTCTGGACGCGCTAGCAACGCAGACCAGACCGAGAGAATATCCTCGTTTGCATCACCTATCGAATACGCCGGATACTTAAAAGCGAGCGTAACAGCGCCGGAACCAACGAATGGTTCAACAAGACGCTTCCCTTTAGGCAACACTTTTTCAATCTCAGGGATAAGCCTGGTTTTGTTCCCAAGCCATTTAAGAAATGTTCTGCTCATCGATTGGTGTTCCGATAATGTTGATGACTATTTCCGTTCGAACCGGATTGGTCAGTACAGCCTGCATGCGTTCAAGCATCGCTGAGTTATCCGTAACCACCACATCGGCATAACACATCGGATGATTTTCGAACGCTTCGGTGTCGCTTACTAACAGAACACCCATCACATTTACGTATTGCGGTATACGACCACGAATGCGCTGCCACAGGTCATGGGTAAGGTCCTCGCTTTCTAATGCAACCACGACGACAGGACTGATATTTACCGGGAAACGCGGATGCACCGTACGACGAAATGTTATCCAGTTTTCGATGTGGGATAACGCAAGTTCAAGAGAACAACATTTTGGAGAAATCTGTATGTTTATTTGTTGAATCAATGAAAGGGGGTTTTGTACAGTCGCTTCAGCCATTTACTTTTTCCTGAAAATCAATGTCGGTAAACCGTTCCTTACGGCATAGTACAACACTAAGAGGTTAATCTTACCAGCGGATACCGTAAGCATCTTACGACGACGTGGTAAACTAACCGGTACGGTCGACGCCATCGTCGCACTGTTCTTGAACGTTTGGGAATAACGTCGCAGCGACGCTTCACCTAACAACGGAAGGAAAAGATCCTCGGTAAGAACATCATCGCAGATATACGTGATCGCAAGTAACGACGGATTCCACTCGTTCAGGAACTCGAAAATCTCGTTTGCGATACCCAACGCATTATTAGGAAGCGGAACCTCACGAACGTATTTCTGATTGCCTTTATCCAACAGGATTCTCGACATACAGTAATCGTGGATTATACCCGCAACGTCATCGGCTGTTTCTGCTGACTGCATCAACGCTTGTGCTTCTTCCCAGGCCAGCTGACGTTTTGTTTCGTAATAGGTTGGTTTCAATACCGCGTAGAAATCGTGGATCAAACGACCAACGTCCCCACGAGTTTTCGCTGCCAACGCAACGGCGTATGCTTTCTTCTCCGCATCCGTTAAGATCTGATTACGCCAGAGCACATATTCGTCTAACAGCTCGGTGTATTTAGCCGTCCATTCAGAGGAAAGATAATAACCGATACTATCAATCAACTCATGTGTTAAAACACCCAGATGCTCGCGTCGCGGATCGACCGACGGTTCGTAGACGAAAGGTAGCTTCGGTTTTTCAAAACCACCGGCTACAATGGTATCTGAAAAAGCGTTAGCAAAAACACCCATCGGTTTCCACGACGTAAGGAGATCCTGATATAGCATCGGATGGACGTTATTAATCGCTGTGAATTTATCATCGAAAAGACTCACGCTTGGATGTTCGGCATTCGCAAGCTCAAAATAAATTCTTTCGAGCAATGCCTTTACCGCATCGCGTGTCTTATCGATCGGGCCAACAGAAGCCATTTAAATTATCCTCGTTAAAAAGTACCCATGATGGATAGGGCAACATGGTCTTTGTTCGCACGTGCTTGTATCGACATATCGAGACTGTTTTTCTTAATATGCCAACGTGCTACCAGTTCCGGCTGGTCAACAGAATACAGCCCTTCTCGATGTTGATTCAACCATTTAGCAATCGGATGCAATTTATCAGGATTAACCACACCCAATTCCAAGCCACCCGGGGTTAATGGTTTAGAATAAAAGTCAAGTGCGTTCCGTAAAAAGTCATCCTCGATGCTCATCGTAGCATACCTACCATGCCAATTATGGCAAACAGTACACCGACAGCACTATACGCAAGCAGCGCTTTAGCAACCCAAGATTTTATTTCCGTATACTCTTCATTGTTCACCATGTTTCACCTCGTTTGGTTATTGTCTGATCTCATACCTTTACCTAAGCGTACCCCCCGCCATTAAGACGGGGTGCTTATCACCAGAGACGATTACCTTCCTCATCCCACCACGCGATTGCTTGCGTCGACTCAAATGAGTTAGGACGTAATACCATACCCTTACGGTCAACGATTAACCGCAATTCGGTACCGAACCATTCAATCGAGATAAACAAACCTTGACGAATGATTGCTTGATAACCCGATAGTCGGTCAAAGAGTCGTTGAAAGAGTTCATCGTGTTCGCACGACGTTAACGCTTCTGAATAACGTTGCATCGATCTTGCATCAGTAGGTAAACGTGTTTTACAGTTCCACCACAACACAGCGTACATCAATGCGGCGTTACGCAACCGTAACGATTGAACCGGCGTTAGTTGCCGTCCTTCAACATCATCGATAATAACATACATTGCGTCTTATTCCGCGTTTGTTTCCTTAACATGGACACATTCCGCATCGATAGTCACACCGGTAGAACGATTGGTCTCGTTGGTATAATCGAATCCGCTGTTGAACAACATTGCGAACGTGTTATTATCCATACGAGCAAAGGTCTCCGCAATACGATCGGGATGAAAATCGGTGCGGTTGATGGTCGATTTCACAAAAAACTCCTGTAAACAATTTAATTATTGGTATTAAGATTAAAGTAGGATCTGCGGACAACAGCACGATTCGTAACCACCTTCATGCGGTAACGTATTGCTGGTGTCGGGCCAGACAAGCTGAATACCCGCAACTTTACCGTATCGAACGACAGCAGCTGTTGCATATTCTTCATTGAAGGCTTCGATATCCTCAATTTCGCGTACGTCGAGACGCAATGTTTCACCGGTACCTTTCAGAGTCAGATTGCCATCGAACGCGCCTAACGGGATGGTCTTTGCCTTCACCATGAAGTTACCCAGTTTGTTGATTGCTGAACCGAGGGCTGGGCAGTAACCGGATACGAAGATTTCCGGCATTCCGTGTTCGGTTAGACCAACAGTATACATAAAGCCGGGCTCGTCGCTTCCCTCATCAGGAGCGACACTGATAATAGCCCACTGCTTTTTCTCGATATATTCTTCGACAAAATCGTTCAGTCTTGAAAAATTGTTATTAAGTTTAACTACGTTACCCATGTTCTTTATCCTTTAATGCGTTTTCTAACCAGCGGACATAACTTTCACGATAAACATGAATGTGTCTTTTGCCGTCGCGAAAGTTTGGATCGATAAGATGAATCGCGGCGTGGGTTGAAGCTGCCGCATGCTGTAAATGTTTTCGTGTTAATCGTCCACGTTTTACCCAGCGATGAATATACCGTGCGTCTGCTGCTAAACAGGTACGCTCATCAATGAAAGGTACCAATACCTGAACGATACTACCGTAATACACCATCGAACTATTGAACATCTGCGTCTCCGTGCAAATGGATGGGGCGGATTAGTGAAGAATTACTGTTTGCGATCCGTTCTCGTATTCGGTAAGTAACTCGTCGTACCGACGATCGACCGCCTTGATTGCGTTATCGATTTCTGACATGTCTGAAGCTGTAGATCGTTTCGCTTCCAATCGATATACTAACGCATCGCGCATACCTTCGGCTGCAGCGAGTTCACAGGTTGCTTGATGTTTATTATCCGAAAAGACGAAGAACGGTTTGTTTTCTTCATCAGCCAAGAAGTAGTCACGAATCTCCATCAACCTTTCTTCTGGAACCAGGTTACAACTGTTTTCGTTCATTTTCATCATCTCTCTTAAAGTTTTAACGTGTTGACGCCGTTTATAAAGGCATTGATTTCATTGTCGATGTTACCAGTTTGTTCGATAATCTTCTCCACCATCAATCTTGGTTTGTTGTATGCGATACATACAGCATCGGGACCATTTCCATACATGCTAGCGACGTAAATCCGAAGTTCTTTTAAACGATCAAGTAACAACTGTGTGATATCAAGAGCTTCTTCTGTGGCGGTCCGTGTGTTACAATCGCGTAACTTATGCTCTAACAGTGACGTCGCGGCATCGAGCATGGATGTGTATTTACGGTAGTTATAGATATCAATCATGGCTGTCTGATTCATACATACGTTACTTATTTGTCAGGGTCTGGAAAATAGTAATATCGCCAATACAACATAGCAATCGCATTTCTTATTCGACGCGCCTCGAAACGACGGCCGAGAAAGGACTTGTAACAAGAATCGCGAACCATAAACAACTCATGGCTCGATTTCATCAGAACCACGATCTCTCTTATATACGAATTGTAGCACTCGATAAACGGATCTGTATCGTACGTATATTTCCTGGCACTACCTATCCCCAACTCTCTATTTAACTCACGACAGTTTATCAAAGACTTCGCACAACTGATAAGCCGGACGAAGTCCCGTAAATTGCGGCGAAAGCAAAAATGTCGCCAGGTTCTTAGTGCGTTATGTAGCGGACCTAGGATATCTATTCCGATTTTTACAATGTCCGCATCTTTCTTTAATACTTTTTTGTAATACTTCCTATCGTTCGATAACCCATTAAACTCATAATTACAATTATATAGCTTATTCGTGCATTCAACCATCTCGTCGATGTATGATAAGAAGTAGTCCACTAATCTAACTGCTTTGTTATCGTCGTACTGTTCAGTCAGCAGGCGAAGCTGGAGTAGTCGTTTTCGGAAGCGGCGAATACGCCATTGCCACCAAAACCATCGAATATCCCGAATAGGTTTTACTGTCTCTGTATTAGAGTTCATCGTTATTGATACCCTCTATTAGCTGTACCGCAACCTCTCTTTCGGTGCTGTAAAAGAACTTGCGATGGAACTGAACAAGAAGCCTTTCAAATTTACGCTGCACGATCTTTTTGCGTTCGATATGACCCAGGGAGAGCAAAGCACCCATGCAACGTACCGCCTGTTCAAGAACCTGTTTCGCGGTATCGTGATCATCCGGCAACGGTAAATCTTCTTCGTCATCTTTAGCGATAAGACGTCTAATGATGTTATCGATGCGTATCTCATCACCGTTAATAAAAGCACCTTTCTCCCATTCATCAAACCGTTGATGAATTTGACGTTGTAGGTTGGCCCTATCTTCCGTTAACTCTTTCAACTGGTTTTCTAAGTTGAATACGATACGGCGGTCTGATTCAGTGAATCTTTCCGACTCTTTGTACCACCAATCATTACGTGCCAGTAAATCGTTGACACGCGATACCATCCGACGACATTCACCAACAAGTCCATCACCATTCGGTAACTCGGTGCCGAAATAACATTTGTATTTATAACGCGTAACACGGATTAAACGTTTCGCTAGAAAACCTTGTTTTTCCAGTTTCTTCTTCAGTTGTATGTATTTCTCTTCTTTTGTTTCCATTAATTCCATGATGTTGTACCTCGTTCAGCAATCAGGAGGGTCGTGGTTGTGCTTTTCACTAATCTATTAAAGTCTTGATATATCCGCTTGAGGGATGATTTCAAATTGCAATAACGGTTGAAATAAACCTTCAGGTCATCTTTTGTCACCGTCTCCGTATTTATTTTCGTAGAAACACCGAGATCGATAAACTCTTTTCTTAATTGGGATAATTCGTCAAGAAGTCGATGATGGCTTAGATAAATAATAGATTTATCGGATAACAACTCGCCGGTTATCCGGCTCTGGCGTTCATCGAGATATTGGAGCCGCCATTCAATTCGCTTACGTAATTTATCAAGTAAATCAACAAAAGCGGTATAGCTGTTAACGGCTAGGTTAACTTGACTCGCTATCATTCCACATTCTCCGTTATATGCTTTAAACTGTTACGTATACTTCTCAATCGATGGTTAAATCCGGAACGATAACATTTCCGTTCAAACCGTGCCGCTCGCGATTTATTCGCCTGATGAAGCTGTTCGTTCACCTGCGACGCTATACGTAAACGCTGCAATAAAGACCTCAGCCGAACGACAACCAACGGCTGTTCTTTTACCTTCTCTAGTTTGAGTAAATCGTCAATACGAAACTTTATTTCGATAATCTGATTCCTGTTTTTGCGGTACTGATGAATATACCAACATCGACGAAAATAGGCGATGCTAAACATAGGGTAGGTCCTTTTCAACGCCACCTCCAACAATAAAACGGATTAGGTGCTTTATGGTATTTATAAATACCCACTTTCTTCCGTCTGCCTTTACCCGGTCCTCGTTTAATACGTTTGTTATAAACACGACCCAAATATCGAGTGACGATAGATCGGGATAAATACATCGGATCGATATAATCCAGAGTACCCGCTTCTGTTTCTTCGAGACATTGCATACGTAACTCCTCTTTCCTCTAAGAAGTCAATCCAGCATAAGCCATGGCATCGCTTTCGCGATAGAATCCACCGCAGCATTCGCAATCCTTCGTTCGGTCATTGGTACCACGTGTGCAATGAACCGTTTCCCTTTATTGCAACCTTTCTTGTGTTTTCCTTTGACTAAACGAACACCGATCATGTCGCTGATAACATGATTTAGTATGTAGCGCTGTAGAGAATTAATCATCACTTTTACTCCAGGTAGAGAAGATCCTCGGTTTTAGTTCTATCTGTCCGCATATCCAGGTGTATCTCCATTTACCTTTACGAGGACCTTTCTTATTTTTAACACCTATCAGAATACGATAGGGATACGACCAAGTCATTCTAAACCCCCTTAATGCAGTCGCTTCTCGAAGTCAGTTTTAAGAAGCACCACTCTTTCATCGATGGTATCCAACGCTTTCAGTAATGATTTACGCTGTTCCTTTGTAAGCATCTCCGTCTTAAGACGCTTGTTAATTGTTACTTTAAGCTGCACGGCTAGAGTCTGAACAAGCACGCTATCAGCTTCTATCTCGTAACTATTTTCTGGCGGTGATAGCACCTCGCTAACGCCAGCGAGATAACAACCTATAACGGTCATTCGTCTATCCATTGCTTCCAGCAACTCAGAACTTACTTCATCCACGATAACCCTCCGCGAGTTTCTCTATTTCGTTCTGTGTTGCGGGTGGATACACCCACCCGCATTGTTAATTTACACAGCCACCTTAGCCTTGATAGCCGGATGTGATTGATATCCAACGAACACAAAGTCTTCGTAACGGTAATCCGTAATACTTTCCGGTTTACGTACGATCGTTAGCTTCGGTAATGGATACGGCTCACGACTAAGTTGTTCTTTAACCTGTTCGAAGTGGTTGTGATAGATGTGACAATCTCCACCAGTCCATACGAACTCACCGACATCCATATTCAGCTGTTGGGCAAGCATGTGCGTTAACAACGAATATGATGCAACGTTGAACGGTTTCCCGAGCACGGTGTCGCACGAGCGTTGATAAAGCTGACAGGATAAAGCACGTGTCGGTACGTTATGCGCGTTCAGCCAAAGTTCCGTTTCACTGTGTCGTACGTCATCCGTAACCCATTGGGTTCTTAGTACGTCGTTACGTTGAACATAATCAACGCGTTCATCGATCGTGAGTTCGTGGGTATAGAACTGATAGAAACTGTGGCATGGGGCGAGGTGCATATCGTCTAAATCGCCTACGTTCCACGCGCTAACGATGATCCGTCGAGAATCGGGATCTTCTTTAAGCCGACGCATCACGTTTGCAATCTGATCGTGATGTTTAACATACACGAGGTGTTTTAGCATACCGTCATCAAGAATGCCGCAATACTCGTAACCGCGTTGCATCAACTCACGAGTACGTTCTGTATCGTGCGGAACAACCATTTTGTAGTCAATCCATTCACGCCATTGCCTGCCGTAAATCGGTCCTAGATTCCCTTCTTCGTCAGCCCACTCATTCCAAATACGAACACCGTTATCTTGAAGATAAGCAACGTTTGTATCACCATTAAGAAACCAGAGCAGTTCGTGGATAACGCTCTTAAGGTGAATCTTCTTAGTGGTTACCAGCGGGAATCCTTTCTTCAAGTCAAAACGCATTTGACGACCGAATACCGAACGGGTACCAGTACCTGTGCGGTCGGCTTTATCACGACCATTATCCATGATGTCTTGCAAAAGGTCCAAATACTGTTTCATGTTAATCCTTGTTTCGTTTTGTTGACAATATTTTATTTAAGCGTTCAGCTTGTTCGAGCGTATAAACCGCACGCTCAGCATTAAAAACAATACGAATCCCGCAACTATCTATATACTTGATATCAAAACCTCGTTGTTGAAAACGAGTGGCGATGTTTTCCAATGATTTTAGATGGACGCGCTGAGCGTCTCGGAAAATGTCTGAACTAGGAACATGATATCTAATAAGCAACGTATCAGGAAAAATCTCAATCCTATCGAGGCTTATGTTGATAAAACGGTCGATAAGTTCGTCGACTTGCTGTGAAGTCGTAATACATCGTTGTTCATTGAGCCGACCTCGATGGATAAACATATTACAGATAACCTTGTGTGGGTCATGGTATATTTTAAGTAGCTCACGGTACTTATTTCCGTATACGGGCGAACTCAATGTAGCGTTACAGCCACGCAATACGCGTAAGGCGTGTTCGACCTGTAATTCGCGTATCTTCGGATCCGAAGACAATTCCAACACGACATTATCGAAAATCCATAACTCGATACGCTCTTTTTGTTCTTTCGTTAACGCTTGTTTCATAATCACCTCGTGGTAAAAGTAAATAGAGTTTTGTCGAGACGCCTTAATTACTTACAACGTAGGTTCTCTTCAATAACGGCCGTAGCGTTCCTCGAGCCGTTCTGGTTTTCTCAGAAGGCTATCTTTAAGTGGTATGACGTCGATATCAACACTCTCTGAGTAATAGCCGTTAGAACTACCATACCAACGAATGACAACACAGCCCTTCGCAGTGCGGATATGATAAAATGTCCATCGTATATGTTCGCTGTAATAACCGTAGCTATCGATTCTTTCCTCCGTTCTCTCTTCAGCACTGAGTATCTTTTCACCGATGATATCATTAATATCGCCGTCAATGTCTTCAAGATACACCTCTTCGCAGCAATCCTGCTGATGACAGAATTCGACAACGTTTCCATCACCGCGATAGAAAAGAAGGGCGATACCGTTTCGTAATTGCTCGCTCGTTACATCAGACACACAATGCAAACTTTTATCGTCGGTTATCACCAAGACATTGTTGATTACATGTCCGGCAAGCGCTCCAATCTTATTTACCGTAACAATCGGACGAACCGGTTCAGGTTGAACGATAGGAATACGAACACAACCAATTAAGGCCATCCGTCCTTTCTTCGGTCTAACCGCAAGGTAAGGTGATTTTCTTGGGTGGTTATGTAGTCGTATTTCTACTTCGTTGAATTTAATCCCGTATGAACACAGAAAATAATTGAATAGTTTACGGAATTCCTCGGTTGCTTCTTGCAACGTGATGTTATTTACCGTGAGTTTATGTCCCCTGAACACCCGGGTTAAATCGATAACATCCAGTGTTTTGAAATATATTTCCGTAAGGGGATGACCCGTGTATTCCAGGCAAGTAATTGTTCTTTGAACCACGATTTTAGGCGGTGCACCTTTAAAACGTTTCAGGTACTTAACGCGATAACGGGTATGATCTGATGTTAACATTTTAATCTCCTCTCCCGGCTTCAGAGAATTCTCAAAATCCGTTAGTTTTGATGGATGGGATAAGACGGCATAAAAGCCTCCCACTACGGGAGGCTCAATTAATCGGCTTATTTCACAAGAACAGCGAATTCGAGAACGTAAATAACTTCATCGTCCATTGGATTTGTCGTGGTATAACCAACGAAGCAATAACCCATAACCGAGATAAACTCGCTAAGTTTATCGATGACTGATGCATCGATACGATCGTCAACAGACAGACGACATTTACGGGTTATGTTTTGCCCACGAGGAACACCAGCTAACACGGATAGGAAATGTACGATCTGGTTATTGGATGCGAACTGCACGTAATCATCGTAGTGCTTAAGGTTTTTCATCGCAGACTCTACCGTCATCCGGCGACCAGGCGACACATACTCAGAATAAGAATAAGCTGCAATCGTGCGGCGGTCTTCAGTGAGGTAAGTATTCCCGTCAGGATGATAACTCTCGATTGTTCCGTCTTCGTAGGCGACGGTCACAACAGGTGCACCGTATTCGTCGCGACCGAAATCAATTTTACATTTGTCCGAAAGCGGTAGAACAGTACAAGGCTTTGCATTGTTCTCATCAGGGAGATCGTAACCACTCATCATTTTCAAGAACATAGACATAATAGAACCTCATGATAATAGATAATAGAAATGATAGATAGTACAACAAATTGAGGGGGTATTATCCCACCCCCTCGTAGGGATTATTACTTAACGATCGCGATGATTTTACCGCCCGCACCGGCGTAATATGCCGTTAAATTACCGGTAAACAACTCTTGTAAAAGACGATTTACGTGACTAACAAAGTTAGGATTGTCCGATTTTACAAAATCGATGTTTCGCGTTTGTTTTATATCACGATCGATTAAGCGTATTTCCAACAACGCACAAATAAGGCGATCGTCGAGTTTACCACTCGTATCCAACACTTCCCCATACTTCGTAGCACGGACGTCCGTATACATACGGTCAACATCATCCTTCCCAAAACCACAGGAATAGGCGTACGTTGCGATGGTATTACCATTGTCCATCACGTAAACGTTACCGCCTGGGTAATCGATAAATCGTTGATCCTTATCACCATGAGCGACGAACTCCAGTGTCGGTCTACCCATCGAATCACGGTTGAATTCAATTGTGGTCAAGCGATCTGGTACCACATGCAACGTAAACGGTTTTGCGTTGTTACGATCGCTAGTATCGCAGTTAGCCATTACTTTTACAATAACACTCATGTTTTATTCCTTAGTAGTCCTAGTAGTAGTATTGAGGAATTTCACCTCATTAGATAGTCTATTTTGGTAATGTTTTACTGAAACAAGACATTAAATTCGACGAGATACCCATCGGATCTATCACCACGATATCTGTTGCAGAAAACACCGAATTTCATCAAGAACTCACATAACTCTTCGGCTTTGTATAGCGGAATACGATTTTCGTCGAGCAGAGGGCACTTATGGCTAACCCGCTCCGACGAATCAGCGCAACACAAATAAAGAAGGAATCGAACAATAGCTCGGTTCTTAGTGAAGCTCTCGAATTCACCTGCGGTTCTGAACTCATCGAGGAGCTTTGTCGTTTTCTTCAATCGTTCACGATCAAGCATGTTAACCTCAATACGAACATAACCCTCCTCCTTCCCTTACGGGTTGGAGGAGGGGATATGCTGTTATTCTGTTTTAGGTGTTGAACCGTTCTTCTTGAAGTCGGATTCGTACTTCACGTTAGAATCAAGAACCTCACGAACGGTTTTATCCGTACAACCACGAGCGATGTAGGCATTAAGATCGTCACGTAATTTACGCATCGTTGTTTTATCCGCATCAGAAACATCTGACTTGGTAAGACGGAATGCGATTGCGTCGCGAATCTTATTCAGCATCGCTGGGTTATTGCGCTGTTCTGCAAATACCGCTTTGATGAATTTATCGCTATCTTTCGAAGCGATGGCGGCATCAAGAATGTCAATATGCTTTTCAGACATTTTCTTTCCTTTATTAAACGATCATCGTCATATTCATTGCGCGTGACGCCATCACTTCAGAAGCTTAGACGCCGCCATGCTGCGTGCCTTCGCAACGTCGTACGCATCCATGATCGCGTCGCCGATAGCGGTATGACGAATCAACGGAATACCCATGTCTGGATACTCTTTGGTGCCTAAGATGGATACTGGTTTGTCTTGATACGCGGCAAGCATCGAACGGATATCCTGAACCTGGTTATAACGACAAACTGGCTTAAAGCCTGCTTTACGGAACCAATGCTCTAATTGCGGCCAATCTGTTTCACCACGAGCAAGATAATAGAAGGTATCTTTACCGTAGTATTCGGTCATCTCATCACGAATATTGTTAACAAATGCATTCACTGTGGTAATGGCTTCTCTATAGTCCATCACCCCATCATGCTGAAAACAATAGTCGCGCGCTTCCTTCGGTGCTTTGGTTTGCCACCATTCTAACGTGGACTCACTAATATCACCGCCATCAGCAATTTGACCATAAATGTCAGGGAAGATATCTATACGTGGGCCGTTAATAACAGATTCTGGATTAGCCAGATCGAAGAACAAGATGCCGATTTCCAGCAATACCCCGTTCTTTTCTAGACTGAGATTCTCCACGTCCAGGCAAAACGCAGGTTTCTCTACCGCTGAAAGATCAAAATATCCTTCGAAACGCGGCGTTGGTTCGGCAGCGAAGAACGTATCATAGATGAACTGGGAGAATGTCTTATTCTCTGCTACTAAGTCAATACCCAATTTACTTAGCAGAGGTATAATTGCACGGTCGTTGTACTCCATTACCACCAACTCACGGCTTTTGATACAACGACCAATCGAGTAAAAGAGATGAACGACGTCTAGCGGTTTATACGGAGCCTCAAAAGTTGTTCCCTGGAACGACTGAGCCAACGCCTTATGTGTTTCTTCGCGATGATTCATCAGTTGGAGAATAGCACAGCGCAGATAATGCCGCAGTGTTATCTCGTTGAGATGCGATGTATCTTCCTGAAACAACGTCATGAGGCCATGATACGTATAATACTCGCCTCTTTTAATTTCTTCGAAGAGTTTTTCGTTCTCCTTTATTTCCTCTGGTGTTATCGGTTCGATTTGATCGTGGACAATGTTGAGCAGATCACTGCCGTGTACCTTAAACAGTTTTTCAACACTAAAATCGGGCAATGTCGCAATTGCCGCGTACATTAATGTTTCTGCAGGATTAAGTTCTTTATTGTTAATTGTGATGGTTAAAGCCATTTTATCATACCTCATCGAAATCAAATTAGTTAAATTAAGGTTTATCAACGGTCAGACCAAGTCCAGTCAATATCACGTAGTCGTACCAGGCTTTTACGTTTGCTTTCGCTTCGTCTAAGCTGTATGCAGTGACGTATGGAAATTCGCCATTGACTGGGAAAGGCAATTCACAGCCGTAGCCTGGATAATCCTTCCAGCCTTTCCATTCGATCGTTAGGGAACCAAAAACGGTCTCAGCGACAACATGGTTATAGCGACAGTTTTCACATGGTGCGCGCTCTTCCGACCACACAAGCTCATGCTGCGCTAAAAGTTGTTGTACAACCGATAATGGTTGCTCTTCATTAAGTTCAATACTGTCTATCAACGTATACCCTCCTTTTCTTTATCGTAATTACTACAGATATTGACAAACGCAGTATTACCAGATAACACACTGACCATCTGACGGATTGCGTCCAACGGTTCAAGCTTAGGATTGATTAATTCACCAGTCAACGCACTTATTGCTCGCGTGACCTCAGCCAAATTAACATTCGGGTCTTTGTCATCAATAATGAGTAGACTCTTCGCTGGTTTCTGGCGACGTTTGATGATTAGCAAATACGTAATGAGGTTCTCACGCCAGGCGTCCGAATCCAGATTACGTATCACGGTTAACGCACGACGTTCTTCCGCCCATGATGGTTTCTCACGGATAACAGGCATGTAAGCTAACTGCTCAGCAAGCCCTTTCAAACTAACACGGTTGGTACCACCGGGATGCTCGCTGATCCTCAACATCTCGGTTAACAGACGGACATACGCGGTTGTTGTAGAAACGCCCCGTAACGGCAAGAACAAATTATGTCCTGGAACACCGTCGTGACTCAACGGTGCGATATACGCCATGAATTGGCGAATATCATCATCGGTCTGTTCTCCAGCAACGAACTTAAACGCTTCACGTAAAACGCTCACTATGAAGTCTCCTTAATGTTTCTTGTATACGCAGTCTCTCCGGTAGGTACAGACGTTTGTATAGATCGATTAACAGATAACGCATAACGGAAGCGACCACCAGGTACTCGCCTTCAGCTTCCGAATAACGAATCATGTTAATCGGGTAATTCAAATAAGAATAAGAAAAGAGATCGTCGTTGGTAAGACGATGATCTTCAAGATACTGACGAAACAATTTTACTAAGGCATCGTACTCCATTCCATAGTAACACAACGACACCTGTCTTACCGACAGTCGTTTCATGCTGGGTTACCTTTTAGTTTTTCACGTATCATGTCGACAATGTTTGATGGGTCGGAAATAATACCGGCGATAAGATAATCGATAGGTACGTCAAGAACGATTTTCTTCAGCTGGAAAGTTGTATCATTACGACGTACGCCGTAGAACATTCCTTCTTTAAACACAACCTCGTATGAAATGGGGAGCTGGTTGATGATGGTGTTGGCGTAGTCACCCAACCACATCGACCCCGCCATCAGATGCACACAAATCAAATGGCTCATACGCACATCCTTGTTCTTCTTGCTAGCATCTCCGGTTTTCGACATGGTGACCAGAAGCTCACCGATCTTGCTCAACAAACCGTCATATACCCCAAAGAACTTAATCAGTTGTTGGGCACCTAACGATATAAATGTTTCTCGTGGTAAAACACAACACACCTGCGGTAACGTTCCAACCCCATAAACGCAACTGTGTGGTGATAATGGAAGCAAATCAGCAACCGCATCCTTGATGTTGTTATACTCAACGATATCGTTGAACGGTGAAAGACCTTTCGTAACCGGTTTATCAATCGCTACATCGAACTCCGCGAACGTCCATGCTGCTTTACGAGGTTCCCCTTTCTGGTACGGTGGAGCCAGTACAGCAACAACACGAAGCCGGTATTCGTTGGTATCGCGTAGCTTAAGTTGAATGCCTTCACCGTCGCCTTTACGCACGAGCGTGTAGCGGCTTGCGCAACCGTCGCAGACCACCGTTGGTTCATGTTGGCCGTATGCGGCAAGCATCGGTTTACTAAGATCTTTATCGCAACGACTGCAGCGATGATCCTGTTCCTGGTAACTGATTTTCACACCGAGACTCCCATTATTAATGCAATACGCGATCTGCTGGAATTGTCGAAGCGTTGCTAGCAGACAGATCCGTCGCTTTACGATCAGGACTGAATCGACGAGCGTTCTCTTCATGATAGTTGACGGGGTTATCCTGTTTTAACAGTTCCATTGCTTCATCAAACGCCAACTCACGAAATCCTCTTGGATAGAGGAACAGAGGCTCATCAACATCCAGCCCTTTAACGAACCAATGTGACAACCAGACACTACCATCAGCACTGTAAAGAACCGGTTCAACATCGTAATCCAAAACGTATTGATACCAGTAATTAAACAGTTGGGCGATCCACCGATTACGTAATAAGTAATCGATCACAATCGCACTACGTACGCTATGACACCAGCCGATCTTACCATCAACTTTCTGCAACAACGTACCGTCGTTTGCTTGGTGAATAACCGCATTAAATAACCACGCAAGATCGGTTGCGAAAAGCGCTGCTTCTTGAATATCGTTAATGTAGCGCACGGGTATCGTCAGATGGGTGCGGTAATGCGCCATCGCCTCTTCGTAATTGTCTCCATCGATGCAGAGAATACCGTTTGGCGATAGATGACCTTGATTCAACGACTGATTGATATAAAGATCGGTAATCTCGTTAATATGTTCGACGGTACCCAAGGTTAACTCGGACATAAAACGACCGATATCAACAGACATTGATGTACCGGAAACAAACGGATTAGCCGGGTGAGTTGTATTCGAGAAAATAATTGACCAAACCGCTTCGTGTTTTTCATCCGACGGGACGAACGAAATATGCCGTTCTGCGCTATCGTCATCAACAGCTACTTTTACTGTTTTCAAACAGCTGGTACAAACATAGCACGTGTTCGGCAGCGGCATATCCGAAAACATATCGTAACGAATTGATGCGAGAGAAATATCATATCCACAATGGGGGCATGTGGTATCGATAAGCGTTTTCATTGTTGAATTCCTTTTGATAAAAATAACTGGATATCGGTAAGCTGGTCTTCAGGAACATCATCGGCGGCAGTTAGAACCTTAGGGCCATGTTCGCTGAGGTAAGCTTCCTGTTGAAGATGATAAAGTCGATTGGCTTCTTGGAACTCACTGTCCGTCATGTAAACCAACTTAAACTTCGAGCGTTTATTCGGATTATATTTCTTATTACGTTTCTTTGGTTTCTTCGCCATAATAGCCTCGTGAAGGTGGATGGTAAACCCATCCACCTTCCTCCATGTTAAAGTGCGTTCATCTCTTCAGGTGTACGTACCGTACGGGTGTTGGGATCAACCATTGCTGGTACGCCTGCCGGACATTTACGGACATCGATTCGCATCTCCGGTTCAATCGGACGAACGCGATAGGTTTTGCCGTCGTCGGTTAACACCGAAATCGTCAACGCCTGGTTCAGCTCATTAACGAAATTCACCAAACGCTGTTGTCCACCCTTCGCCCAGAAGTTAAGATCGGTTTCACCGTTGAAATAACTGATTCCTTCAGCTGTTCCAATCGTGATTTTAACGATGCCTGGATAATCACGAAGAAGGGGTGCTTGATAGCCTTCGTCTTCCGTATCCAATTTTACCCATGCGCCTCCTGTGGATAAGCAGTTAACTTCCAGGGCGGTTGGCGCACTAACTTCTGCTGATGACCAGGTATACATCGTGCCTAGTTTAGCGTGTCCGGTTTCCAGTTCGCTGTAATCCCAAGCATGTGCTGATGCCGTAATAAAGAAAGCCGCAAGAAATAACTTTTTCATTCTTTTCTATTCCTATTAAAAGTGACCGATTTCTGTGGTCAGGATTGCTAATAAATTAATTCCGGTTTTGTTTCCGTATCGCACGGTTACGTTTACGTTCTTGGTCTTTGACTGTACCAAGAAACTGCTTTAATTCTGACGGTTTGATCGTGCCCTCGCGCACCACACCGTTTTGTTCGATATGGTACGACCAATAACCAACTTCAGCCGTTAAGGTTAACGTTGTCGGCTGTTCATCGGGTAACGATCGGGGTGAGAAAATAAAGAGTAATTCAAAAGGTGTTTCTCGGCTGATGATAGGACGGATACTAACATCAAGACCCTCCCATCGCTGAGGTTTAAATATTCCTCCAGCAGCAATGATTGTCTCCGAGCGTTGATCTACAAGCTCGGCTAATTCACGATCATCGTTGAAATAAATATCGTGAAGAATATCTGTGTCGATAAAAAACCCGCGTTCCAAATCGTGACGAACAATGGAATTCTTCATTCTGCTGCCTTTGTTGTTTGTTTTCATGTCCTATACGAACACGAAAAACCGTTAATTTTTACCATAACCACGTGCGTTAAAATTCCACACCACGACCTGTCATCGACGAAGGAACCGCGCGATAATAGAAGTAGATGTAATGGTCACGATGGCTAAAATAGTTTTTGCAAGCATAGAACTCTCCGGATCCAATGAATGATTTAATACGTGTAACTTGAGGGTGTCGTGCGATTAACGCCTGTATGACGATTTCCATTTGGTGTGCACTCAAACCAGGTCGAGCTGCAATATGATAATGAAGCTCCCTAAGAAATCGTTTCCAGGGGTCGGATTGGGTCGACGATCGAGACATCTTTATCTCCTTAACGGTTGCTGGTAACGCGGCATAAACCCTCCCCGAAGGGAGGGTGATTAACGATTACTCCATCCATACTTCTTCGTCGTAATGATTTTCTATCGCATTACGCCAAAAACGCACGGTGTCTAAACTAATCGGTGCATAAAAGTGCTGGTCGACGCCTACGTTAAGTCCGTTGGCCTTCGCTAACATACAGCGATGAATATGTCCGAATAGATTGAAGTAGCCTGGGTTTCTTTCGCTGGGTTTATGGCAGAGCCAGTAGGATTCGTCATTGCTGATTGGCAACACCAACGGATGTTCATAAACCGCAGCAAACCCCATACCGAGCAGTTTATCACGCCAAGCTTCGAAGCTTAACCCTGTTGCTCTGCATGCGTCTTCGTCCCAATTCCCCAACACCAATTGAACCTGGATATCAGAACGAATGGCCTCCACGAACTCAAACTTACCCCAATCGCCCAAATGCCATAAGACACTGTTCTTTGGAAGATTGTTGATGGCTTTCAGCATATGCTGGTTCATATCAGCGACGCTTGCAAACGGGCGACGTGAATACTTCCAGGTACGCTCGCTGTCAAAATGGGTATCCGACGTAAAGAAGATGGGTGGGGTCATTGATCTAATTGCTCCAGAAACGCACGTCCCGATTTACTTGCTCGTAAATGTTGTTCTGCGGAAGTAAGCAATACGTCAGTTGGTGTATATGCGACGCTACCTTTCCACTCTGTTTTCAGCTTACCCTTTTCGATACTGAACTGAATCAGTTGTTGGGTGCCGAAGTTAAGTGTGTTCGTCGCGGCGCTAAATACACCGCCCATCATGCTGTAACCGAAGACTTTCGCATCTTCTGCGTAAAAGTCATTGTCGATCAATTTGCTCTGAAGCTCAAGTTGGTCGGACGGCAGCAGCCCACCATCAAAGATACTTAAAATACCCGCCAGGCGATAGAGACTCACCTTTCCTGAAACACCTACCACGTAGTTGCCGTACTGTGTTTCCTCCAGTTTGCCAACAACGGTGCGATCGTCGGAGGTTTTCATCGAAACCTCGATACCGTCCTCAACTTCCGTTAACGTTAAATCAACAATACTCATTTATTACTCTCCGCGTTCTTGTTTTAACACATGATTTCGCCATGTTTCTTTTCAACATACATATAAACGTCATCCAAATAAGCGATGAGTTTATCGCGATTCGCACAAAGCGATTTAATCATTGCAATCTCTCTCATGTAAAGCTGCTTACCTAATGCTGGATAAGTAATCCAAGCATAGCCGTCAGGGGCAAATTTAGAAATAAGATAATCAGCGGTTTCCTGCAAGGCGAACTCTTTGCTCATCTGGCCGTAACGATGCTCGATCGCACGGATACCAAAACGTTCGCTGTCAAGACGACCCATATCCGCCAAACGAAGAACCTGAGAAGCAACCGAGCTGCGAGGACCGGAATAGGAGGCGCGATGTTCAGCAATAAGCACGCGTATCTCCTCGATGTCTTCCGGCGTGAAAATATCTTGCTCATTACGAAGCAAAATAACTGACGCACGAATACCACCGATAAGGTGGTGGTATGTTCTGTTTTCGTGGCAAGCAATATCATGCATAAAAGCAGCGGTTAATAAACGACGACGTTCCGTGGGTCTAATGATACCAACCACGTCAGCAAGTTCATTTGCCAGTTCGACAACCGCGAGTACATGCTCTTCTTGATGAGCAAGATCATTCTTACGAATATTTTCAATTACTTCGGTGCGTGTTTCCTGAGTTAAGAACTTTAAACAATCCAACGAATGTAAAGATTTCATCGTACGTACCTCTTTGAATCGGTAAATATATTAATAAATATTGTTTACTCACGTAAGTAATATAGCCGTGAAAGGATTTGCATTGGGCCGTTTCGATGACCATCGTATTTTATGGATTGTCGAATGACGTCATTTTAAAGGGACATCCCCGGCCTCCTCCCCGGGAAAGGTGCGGGGAGGAGTTTTTACATACTTTCTATTAATTCGAGCGCGATTATGTTGGATAGAATAAATCGTCTAATGAACCGAATAGCGGTTAAAAATCAGAGTAACAACACCGTGCATATCGGGGGTATCGATGCCTGGCGTCTTTCAGATGACATTCAGAGAATATGGGGTACCTCCCGATTTATGAAACACATGTTTCGTAATTTCTCTTCCAGTGGACTCAGTCTTCACAACTTTTACCTTCCCGATTTCGTTTATATTCTTGAAACGATCATCGAAGCAAAGAATACCCGCAGTAACAAACGCATGCTGAAACACCTTATCGAGGTGCTGCTGCAGGAAACATGGCTGCAAAATACCACAATCGAGCAACCTGCGATCCTCGATAAAGCACGCATGAAGAAAATGATGACGCTTTCTTTGTTCGATTATCAAGATGAGTTTATCGACATCTATAACCGTAACGTACCTAAATATCGACTGAAAGGATACGTGTGTGCGATGGGTGCGGGTGCTGGTAAAACGATTACCGCCTTGGCCTTAAGTGCCGCCATGAACGTCGACGTGTTTGTGGTGTGTTGTCCTAAAAATACGATGCGTTCAGCATGGCAATCCGATGTAAACAAAGCCATCGTTGACCCTGCAACAGAAACCGCGTTCTGGTCAGACACAATGCCACCATCACAACTTCAGAAAAGCGATAAATACTATTTCCTGCATTACGAATCGATGGGCTTATTAAACGATGTAATGATCAAACATAAACGTACAGCGAAACGCGTTCTTATTGTTGTTGACGAAAGCCATAACTTCAATGACAAGAACAGTCAACGTTCCCAACGATTGGTTGATCTTGTACAGACGATGCGTCAGACCATGAATGCGGATGTGCATGTCTTGTTTATGTCGGGTACGCCTGTTAAGCAGATGGGTTCTGAGATGATCCCATGTTTAGGTTGTATTGACCCGATGTTCCAAGGACAGGTGGTCGATAGCTTCAAATCAATTTACGGTTTAACCAGCAGCCGTGCTAACGATATCCTCAGACATCGTCTTGGGTTCATGATGCACGTTGTACCTAAAGAAGCTTATCGTAAAACCCGCCCGGAAGTTCAGGACGTTTACGTGAAACTTCCTAACGGTAGCGATTATACCATCTCGAGTATCCGCGACGATATGGCGATATTTGTACGCGATCGGGCCAAGTATTACAAGGATAACTGGGGACATTACCGAAAGATCTTTGATGATGCCTTGGATTATTACCGTAAAACTATCCGTACTGATGGAGAACGTAGAGAGCTGTCTCGATATGAATCGATTGTCGCTCGTTTCCAGAAAGGTTACGATCCTGTCAGAGACAAAGAAGATGCGATGTTCTGCAACGCGTTTGAAAAACGTTCCATTATGCCGGTTCTTCCTTCCGATTTAAGGATCGCTTTCAAAGACGCCAAGAGCGTCATCAAGTACGTTGGGTTGAAAATTCAGGGTGAAGCGTTAGCTCGTGTTCTAGGTGCTGCCCGCATTCGGTGTCATGTCGACATGGTGGAGTATATTGACTTCGAAGGGTACATTAACAACGCTGAAGCCAAGGTGTTGATCTTCACGTCGTATGTTCAGGTAGTTGAACGTGTCGACACCATGCTTCGCGATGCTGGTTTCTTACCGGAACCCATTTACGGGAAGACCAATAAGAACATCAACCAGATACTCGCTCGTTTACGTGACGATCCTGACAGCGGTCCCGCTATCGCAACATTTGATAGTTTGGCTGAAGGGGTTCCAATGCTGATGTGTAATGTGGGCCTTTTCCTGAACAACCCATGGCGATCGTCTGATGAAATTCAGGCCATCAGCCGTCTCGATCGTGTAGGGCAAACGCAACCTGTTCGGATTTATCGTTTCATGTTAGATACAGGAAGTGAGGGTAACGTTTCCACACGTAGTCATGAGATCATGGAGTTAAGTCGACAGCTTGTTGAAGAAATCACGGGTGTCAAATATGTAGTGAACAAGCAAGATGATGTTAACTTGCAAGAAACGTTAGCGATGGAAGGATACGATCAATACGTTACCGTAAACCCTAAGGAATACGATATTAAACCGCGGTCTGTGTTCTTGGAATGGTGATTAAGAAGCTCTGCCTGATGTCAGGCAGAGCTTTATGCCGCGTTTACTGCAAAATCGTATGACGTATATACGTCGTAATGATTAAAATAGGACAGAATACATGAAACTCAAACAAAGCTGGAAAGACGAACTTCTTGCGTTAGTAAACAGCAAAAACAGTTTACAGCTGACATTAGACGACGTAAAATTTGAACTAACTGAACCGGTAAGCGAAGTCCCCGGAACGGTCGTTGTTACGATCAAACCGAACGACGATAGCCGCTACTTTAACGAGCAGTCTCTGACCTACATCCGTCGAGACATCGCTAAAAACTTCACTGGGATTCCGTTACGGGTTATCGTTAAAAAAGATACCGCCGTAAGGGATATCATCAACACGATCGCTGAACGTTACGGATTGGTATTTGATACCACTGTCGACTTCCTCGAATCAGAACTGAATAAGCGAATTACTTTCGCAGACACCGGTATTAAAGACATTACGGTTCCGGTTGCCAACACGTCTTATGTTTGGGCTGGTAATCTTCAGTTCAATATCGCTAACGATACGTTGAGCTTGATTACGATCATCAAGCAAACCAATCTTACGAATCTGGTTTATCTGGATGGCGTTGAAGCTGACACATCGGGTTCGTTACTATTAGCGACGACCTCGGTTATCGACGAAAACGGAAATGCCGAAACGACTGAAGGCGTTCTTGACGCCGAGTACTTCCAGAATGTCCTGAAGGTCATGGTTCGCTATAATGATATCACAAGCGAACAAATGCAACAAGCAATGCAGACAATTAACCAAAGCGAAGACGTTCGTAGAGTAGAGGTGATGTCATACGGCGACGCCGAATTACTGGTAACCACCAAGAAAGATTGGGCTATCGGTAGCCTTAAGGGTGTTATGGTTGTTGGTCGCGCTTCACCTAAACCAATCCAATACATTCTTAAAACAAAAGGCGGCACCATTATATTGTCATTAGATGGTTGGACAAATGTCAATATCGATTGGGGTGATGGGAATAAGACGACGCAGGACTCAGGCGATAATGAATATCAGCACAATTATGCGGACACTACAGAACGTACGATCGTCGCTACGGGTACCCCCACCAACATTGAAGATACAGACGTACAGCAAAGCTTCACCGGTGGTAACATCACTGAAATCGTTGACTGGAACAACGGATTACCTAAGGCCCCATCATTACTTGCGGCGAACAGTTTAATTAAGGTTCCCGATTATATCCCAGCATATTGGACGTCGTTAGAAAGTATGTTTACGCGATGCAGCGCTATTAACGACGTGAACATCACCAAATGGAACACCCGCAACATTACTTCAATGAAGGACCTCTTCTACGGTTGCGCTACGTTCAACCAACCGATCGGTTCGTGGGATGTTTCGTCTGTTAAGAATGCAGACAATATGTTGTCTGGGTGCTTCGCGTTCAATCAGGATCTGAGTGGTTGGACATTCCCGGCAGGCACTTCACACATCAACTACGACGCTATGACCGCCGCATGGCAGTCTGATCACAAACCACACTTCACCGAGTAAAAAAAAAAAATAGTTAGCACATCTTCCTCCCTACCCATAACGGGAGGGGAGGAAGGTTTATGTCAATTTAATTTAGAACCAGAGTTCTTTCATGAAGTAGGCTTCCATATCGTAGATAAGCCATTCGTCAGGGATTTCTAAAGGATCGTCTTCGGTTAAGGTCAGCATGTGTAGGGCGAACGCACGTTTAATATCTTCCAACAGCTTATCGTCATCGTAATCTTCGGGCAGTTTATTATCAACCAACTGGGTTTGTTTATAAACATCACGGAACGCTTCAGGACTATGTTTGTCCATTGGGAATTGTTCGGCAGCCTGAACCATCGATAACGTCCAGCTCACAACGTTGTAACGTTCGTCGTTAATTCCACTGAACTTATCATCGATTAAACAAATTTGTTGTACGTTCATTCATTTTCTCCATTCTTATCTTGGTCGCAATCACACTCTTCGACGTCTTTCTTACTTAAACGTAAGACACCGAGTGCAGCATGCTTGAGTTCTTGCAAGGCGCTTTTCAGCTGACCTTCTTCGTCGAAATCAAAATACTTCTCGTTGTAGCTTAATGCTGGAATCATATTTACGAGAGGTTCGATGGCAGGCATCAGCATTTCAATGACGACCTTAGGATCAACAAAGCGTTCGAACCCTTCAGGAAGTTTGCTTGCCACAACCTTATCGTTCTTGATGAAGAATTTATTCTTGAACAGATCGTCAAGAATAGCGTTCTCTTCATCCGTGCGTTCCGCATAAGGACGATCGATCATCTGAACGAAAACACCATTCAATGTTTCAGGTACAGATGGATTTTCACGAATAGAAACCCCGCCTGGAATCTCAATATCGATCTTCGTCCACTCAACTACCTGATGGTCTCGCGTATAGATAACATCGACTTCCCACGCCAGACCGTCAGGACTTTCTACGGTGTAACGTGTTTTCGCTTGACCTTCCGGAGCCATACGCTCAATGGCATCAAACATCTCGACTGGGATTTCGACTTCGCTTTCTGTTGCGTCACCTGGACCACGATACACCTTCGTGGTCATGATGTATTTCGGTTCTTCGTTACCGATCTGGATCGCGCGTGCCCGTACTTGGCCTTTCACACCACCAACGGCCGTGTTATCAAACAACCATTGATGTTGCACCATATGTTCGATTTTTGATGCGACTTGACGAAGACGTTCAACACCGTCTTCGGCCAGTTTGCCAAAGAAGACCAGCTCACGTTCCTGCTGTGTCTCACCACTTAACATCATTAAATTGGCGATTTGTTTCACGCCTCTTACTTTTGACATACATGCTCCGGTTATAAGGGTCTGTTTCCAGACCCTTCGTTGATTTTTGATTTCACCAAACGCTATCGTCACAATTCGAAATCTTCATCGATAACGCGCTGTGTGAGCACCTTGTCACTGAAGAACTCTACTTTGCGCTGATGGTATTTACGATGCGCTTCGATAGAGGTACACACCAGATACCAGAACGTTGGCGTCATTCCTTCAAACTTCCCTTTCAGCTGACGCAGTCGCCCCAATACCTGAATGTTACCGGTTCGTGACCCCATCGCTAATGTCATGAACGCCATCACCAAATCAGGGAGGTCGATACCTGTACCTGCCGATTTCACCGTCGTAACGCTGATATCGTTATCCAACAAGACCATGAAATCTTCTTCGGCGGTATAAGGACCGATCTCTAACTCGGGAATACGTTCACTGAGATAGTGCGATAATGACTTACACATATCAACGGTTGCACAATACACCAGCATCTTCATACCTTCCTGATACTGATTCATGAAACCTTTGATGATAACCGTATAGATAAAGTTGAAATACGCGAGTTTGAGTTGCTTATTCTTCATGATAGACTGTTCGAATATCGTGTGCGAATAAGAACCACCAAAGCCTTTGTATCTGACTTTATCTGTACTACGTAGTCGATACGTCACGGCATTTACCGCAATGTATTTCTTGTATTCGCCTTTTGCGAAACGCGCTTCTTTCGGATACATCAAATACAACATCCGCTCGATGAACGGATCGTCGGACACTGCTGTTGCTGACAGATAAATGATTTCCGGAATATTGGCGTAACACTTGACTTTAAACAAGAAATGCAAGGCTTCGTGACATTCGTCGTGAATCAGTAGACCTATACCCGTCTTTTCCCAAAACTCAGAGGGATGGAAGGCGTATGGCGCAACGCAGTTATTCTTCTCGTAGTCCGCAATATAACGTTGGAACATGTTCAAGGAGAATAATGCGATTTTGAAATCCAGCTCGCCTTGTTCCATCAACGTCTGGAATTCCAGCATGCTGTAACGAGGAATGTCGGGATGCGGTGGATCCTCCTTAGCATTCCCGCGTATCTCAATAACGTCCCCTGGTTCCATTCCGAAGAAGTTCAGCAATGAGCTTCGCCAACCTGGCATATACCGTGGAGAGAGTATGATGCCTGTGCGTACACCACGTCGAAACACGATTTCCTGCGACATCGCGGTGTTGTGTGTGACGATGTGGTCTTTAATGACATAAAGGCTTTCGTCATTATCCACCGTGATGCAACGTGCTTTCGCTTTAACTGTCGGTACGATGCTATCAATCGCTAAACCGGGAAGCCTGTTAACAGGGAGATCGTCTGGAATCTCAACGTCGTCAGGAATAAGCTTAAGTAAATCGGAATGATAAATTAATGTCTCCATCGTGTAACTATCGATGGGGCATTTATACGCAATTCCTCCTAACTGATACGCCAACTCCCAAACCTTGGATGTTATCTGTGAATCAACGGTTCTGACCGAAAGGTGAGCCTGTCCGTTTTCGATTCGCAACTCACAACGACCTTTGACCGCCGCCTTAAATTCTTCGAGACCTACGAGTTCTTTCGGTTCGTAAAGTCGGATTCTTATCGGACGGGGTCTGGCGGGTTTATCGTAAAGACATTCCATGATTTCGTCTGTGCTGAGAACCTTATCTGGGTCAGTACAACGCCAGAGATGATCGCCACAAGCTTCAACCATCCTACCATCCTCAAAGAAGATAGCATAAAGCTGAATATTGTCGTGATCGAAGATCGCTGTAACGTTGGTCGGTAGCCCATTCGCACCAATAACCCGATCCCCTACTTGAAGCTCACCGATCGGCTTCCAACCGCCTGGAACCTTTACAGGCGTATGAAGCGCTAGCGCTTTGCCACTGCCTGTTTGAGCGGTGTTTAGGCTCATTCTGAAGGGGGTATCCTTACCCCCGTTCATGTACTCCAGCCATTCTTGCTGATCTTCTCGCCACGGAAACTTCCATTTCTTTACGAACTCCACTTCCTTACCGGGTACCGGATCATGGTAAACGATCTCCAGCCACTCTTTTCGGATTCCTCGGGAAAAGATAAAATCCAAAAACGATTTCAACTGTTCGCGGAGTAAGTATACCTCGCTATAATCGCTTCTCGCTGCGGCATACGTGTTTATGGTATCGGTAACCATTCTCCGTGTACGAGGGTCACGTCGTTTCCTCAGATGCAAACAACGGTCTCGAAGGTAATGGCCGATAAGATGGGCAAATCGAAGTCCGTATCCGCTCAGCTTCATGCCATGCGAGAAGACGTCGATACGAGCTAACTTCATAACGTGATTACATCCTCCGGTTTAGGTTCTTTACGCGGTAAAAGCATGTAGTCGATCGGATGATCCGGCTTCATGGTTGGGATATAACTGTTCGGGTTTTGGAACGCATCCAGTTGCTCTTGGTGGGCGAACTTCATACTCAAGGAGCGCATGTTCATGTTCTTCTTGAAGGTACTGAAGTATCGTGTTGTTCCCTGTTTCGGCATGCGGTAATCCTTCGTGTGTGGCGAACGAATCATGCTGGCGTAGAGAATAACATCGAGATGCGAGAGGTTCATTCGCAGACGCTGGGCACATAGGCGATGCCAATAATACAGCACGTTTGCAACTTCTTCCGGCGTTGCTTCGTCTTCCGAGAGGAATCCGGCACTGAAAGAACCTTTCCCGAATTTGAACTCACGTTCGATTTCTTTTGCGTATTCCATCATGTTTTTGTGGATTAACGGCATCTGGAATAACGTACGTGAATTGTCCCAATGTTTCAAGTCGAAAATCACAATCCCATCAGACGTCACTTCCCAGCTATGGCGTTTGAGATAACGGATAAACGCTTTACTCGGCACAACGGGACGTCCACAGAAATCGAAATTGACTTTGAGCTTACGATAACTTTCATCTTTCCTGTCGTAAATCTCCATATCACAAAGCGTCATGTTAAACAAACGCTGCGGTATCAGCGAACTGATTTCTTCCGCTTCTGCTACGTCGTACAACATGTTGGCAAGACCTAACTTCATCTTAATCAACACATGTTTACCTTTCAGCTCACGTGCGAGTTTGATGTCGTTCATGTTCTGGCTGTAGCGAAGGATATGTTGATATTCCGGCGGGATCGGTGCTGTGGATACCGTCGACGAACCATCGTGGTGTTTGGTAGAAAGAATGTTCTGTGTTACCTGTTGCGAACAGGTACGCGCTGCACCATCGCCAACATTATCGGTTAATGCGAAGTTATGACTTAGTTCGCCATAACACGTCGTGCACACCCCGGCTGGATCGGGATGATGACAATAGTTAACGGAGCGCATGCGTACCGTCGTACCAATCAATTCTTTCATGTGTGGTTGTATCGCTACCAACGAACCGTCATCACGAATAATGAATCGACCGTGGAAGCCACGCAGGTCGGTCTCATCACGAATCGGCATCGGGATGGTCTCTTTACTACCGCAATCACCAGGATGCAGTCGTTGTACAACCGCTGTCGCTATCTGAAGTTCACGACCGAAATACTCAGACTTCTTAATCTGCTCTTTGTTAAACAGTAATGATTTCGCCGCAGAACGACTTTCTTTCAAGCTGTCGGGAAGAGAGATCAAACCGGCTGCGTATGACCGCATTACCGGGTCACGGAATATCTCGGAGTTAATATCAGTTAAGAATCCACGCATTCCGATACATTGCAACACCTGCCCGATCGAAACGTGTTCGGTTCTTACCGCACGTGCGATAGGGTTAGCGTGCAACGTTTTATCGGTGCTCAGTACCTTGGTCAGTTTCTTGTATGCGCTTTCGATGCCTTCGTGGGTAGGTTCTGCTTCAGCGATGATTTTCTTAACTTCAGGGTGTACAGTAATCTGATAAAAATCATCTGCGCAAATAGTTGTTACGTATTCCTCCAACGCATACGTAAAGAAGTTATATACGTTATTAAACATATCGAACAGTGCTTTCCAGAGAACCTCACGATTCTCTTGCGGATAAGCATACATGCACTGACGATATGCTGCGCTTTGCAACGCAACCGATGAACCAGCGGTAAACTTACGTTTATCGACCAGGTTCTCTTTTGTCAACGGTGTCTCAGGGTACATGCGATGCACAGACCAATGCATGTAGCTAAAGAAAATGCGTCGCGCACGCAGTTCATGAACACCATCATCCATCTCGATATACACGCGGTCATTAGGCTGTGCCCACTCGAACACCTCTTCAACAGGCCAATGCATAAGCTCGCGTGCCCGCACACGGCGTTTCGTGCCGATCATCTGTGTCGTAGTCATTATCGCTTTCCGATTTAAATGGTTTTATCATACGGTTTACCAATTCCGTTGGAATTTACTATCGCTGCGATAGCATTGGGAATCCCTTCCCTTAGGTTATGTAGGTGTTAATATATCTCCACTACTGACGTAAAGGTCAGCAGCATTATCCAGCTTTCTGTTGTAAAGCGTATGGATCCATAGCGTCCGACATATCAGCAAAAACGGTGAGAATAAACCCCTTTATCTGTCTCACTTCAGTGACACGAAATCCTTTATCGTTACGATATACGTTTTCCTCACCAACTAACTTTGGCCGAATAGCATAAACCCCATCAACAAACGGGAATGTCGAATACGGATAAACACCAATACGAATGATGTTTGGGTGATCGCCTAGAAGGTCACGTCCGAACTTATCGACTCGACCATAGATCGTTCCATCCGTACCTTCCACTTCAATGAGGTCATTTCGAATATCCTGAAATAGCTGCTCTAACGTGTCAGCGGGGTACGTGTATGCGATACCTAACGCAGGATCCTCGATCGTTTTGACACTGAATCCGTTAAGCCAAACAATCCGTTCATCTGCCCATGTATCTTTATATACTGTTAATCCATCGCCGTATATGTTGGCGCGTGCTATCTCCATAATCTCATTTCCTCTTCTACGTTAGGATAGATGACATGTTGGATATATGTTGCCTTTGCATATATTGCTTTATTTCCGTCAGAAATAACGGAAAAATAAACAACAGCATAAAGCCCTCCCACCTCCACGCGGGAGAGGGAGGGCGATCGGTTAATCTTTCGTTACTCTATACTGTCTTCTTCTGTATCTTCCTCTTCGGAACCGTCGAACGTTTTCTGCACTACCGTGGTATCCCAGTTAGCAGCGTAATCGGCCATCGCCTCGCGTAACGCTTCTTCACCCGCATCACCAGCCAGGTCAAGTACGACCAACCCTTGTGCGACGTTTTGAGCAACGGTATCAATAACGGTGGCGTCTTCTTCGAAACTACGTACCGGCTCAATGGTACCTACATCAACAGCATAGTTCGTGGTTGCTGTAAGCACTGCGACTTGTAACGCATTGCTATCCTCATCGTGCAGTGCTGCTTCAATACCGATCGGACGGGCCAGTTCTTGCAGTGTCAATTTGCGAATTAAGTTCATTATGTCTTTTCCTCAGGTGAATGTTAGCAATCGTTTAAAACTTTTTCAATACGGTGGTTGACGAGTTCATTAAACGACTCTTCAACTTGTTCAATAATTTCATCAACATCGATATCCAATTGTTGGGGTTGGATAACATGCTCTTTCATGGTTTCTAGCCAGTATTCAGCTTTAACCATAACGTTAGCAACGTGTTCGACCTGACTGCGTATATCGATGATCTGGCAGTCTGGATTTTTAATGTCGATGATGTGTCCGTGATGGCTGATAAAACCGAGCTTATTCGACGCCCTTACCGCATCGCGGGCAAGTTCTTGCAAGATTAAATTATTTACGTAGTTCACTGCTACGGAACGATTTTCTTTATCACTCATACCAGGGATCCTCTTTTAAGTGGTCACATTCTAGTGTTAAGCAGTTAAAATAAACCGTCCCTTTAATCAGCATAAACATCCTCCTCCCACCACATGGGCAGGAGGAGGCGTAATATGCATCAGAAAGGAGGACGATCTTTAAATTCTAACAACGTGTCTTCGAAGCAAGCGATGAGTTCAGACTGCAATTCGGTACGGCCTTGTTCACCGAAAAGTTCCAGCAACATTAACCCCCGAGCGGTCTTCGTAGCAACCTCTTCGCAGATACAGAGATCGTGAACTTCATCGTCGTCAACATCTTTACGTAACCGCGCTGCGATGAGTTTAAGATTACCGTCTTCATCGTATTCGTCACGAAATGCATCATAAGCCGCATCAATGTTTGCCTTCCGTGTCAATCCTTCAGAACCTCGCCAGTCTCGATATAATCCAAGAAGACGATTATGGTTCTTCGTTTTGACATTCGGTGCCGGAAGGTTGCGCAACAGATGCGGAGTAATCATTGCTATCACGCTATCCGAATGATCCATCGTTTACCTCGTTAGCTTTCACAGTCATCTGCGTCGATGATTTGTCCGCCAGCAACGTTCAGTTGATGATACAGAATCCTCAACGCACGGTTGCCGCCAATGGGATACTTCTCGAAGTTGGTCGCAATAGGAATCGCTGATGGCTTATCGGTCGCATAGATGCTCTCAGTGATGCTATCCACCTGTTTTGGATTGTTCGCATAGTCCATAAAGACGCTCGCAAACCATCCACCAACAAAGGCGATAACTTCACGATGTTCAGATTCACCGCAGTAACGAGTCGGTTGCTCTTTACCAGGAGAACTGTATTTATCGCTATTACTGAGTTTCGACGGTAACCCATGTGCTTGCAGTTTAGGGATACCCACCGCCGACCAATCGTTCGCCGTTTTCTCCAACATCATGATGTACGTGTCGCCGATCGCAATAGCGTTCTTGGTTGTCCGCCATTGTCCAGAACGCCCACGGTATCGTACAGGACCTTTCTTCAACGGGAACTCACGAATCAGATTCTCCATGCGTTCTGAACCTGCTGCGATACTGTCTGTCGGGATATAAACTTCCGTACCATGGCGTTGTACGTACCGTAAATGATCCCATTTATCCTCATCCGTGATACAGTGTTTCTCAACAACCTGTTCCACGAATTCAGGACTGACGATATAGTAGTAGCGCATCAGTGTATTCCAAGCGGTCTCCAGATCACCGGCATCCATCACCGGTTTCAGCTCACGCATGATCTGGTCACCAACACCGTTGATGTATGGCGCATTAACACGACTTAAGCTCATCCTTTTGATTACCGTGCTATCGTCGAACATGAAGTCCGCAACATTGCCCCATTGGTCAACCGGCATCTCATCGTCTTCCATGATGTCGGTTACGACGAATTTATCGCCCGCCATCCCAGTGAATTTAAACCCGATGCCCGGAACAACGTCGTACGTGTATGTGATAGTCACACGCCAATCATCAAGATTCTCTTTACGATAATCGCGGGTCGGCAACACATGACGTAGCTGTCCGTTAGGATTGCGGATATCAATACCGTGTTCAGCGTCGGCCAAGTTCAACCACCACATCACGGTTTGATGATGACGTATTGGTGTACCGACACGTTCACGTTCGTACTTACGAACAGCATCCTGAATCCGGGTGTAAAGCAAACCGATCGCGTTCTCGTATTTCAGGAATTGACGATACGGAGGACGCATCTTCTCTTCCATCATAATCGCACGCTCGCGGGCTTGACGTCCGGAACGACGGTGTCGATCGCTAACAACATCAATATCCGTTACACGCGCATTCGGTTCGGCGTAAGTGAGATCATCGTAAACATAATCCACACGCTGAAGGTTGCATGTCATCATGTCAACAACACTGAGAATAGGATCTATTTCGCGTGTTGCTGCAAGTAACCCATCTTTACGAATACGCTCACCGTTCTCGGGTATTGCTTGATATACCTCGTCATCACCGTAGAGATTGATTGGGTATCGCGATTTACCTGATGTAATTGTTCGCTTCTCAATACCGGTACTGGTGAAATGCTTCAATACACCACGACGGGCAACACCACCATCTTCAATACACTGGTAGAAGCTACCGAAACACACCTTGCAATCGCGACCGTAACCCCACTCGCGTGTTTCTTGATTGATCGCTGGGCTTTCCATCAAACGAGAATATCGCGGTACAATCTGGCCTCGACGGAGGGAATGGAACAAATTGGTTGGTCGAAAACGGAAACCGTACTGCTGATGCATGATGTGATGCTCAGGCACTTCAAGCAATCGTAGTTCATGGCGGTTGCCGTCTTCTTGGTTTTCATACAGCACGTAATGCATCGTGTTTGTTTTGATGCTGTTTGCTGTATGCCCAGGCTGAAAACGTGGGATGATATCTATGATGCGAGATTCAACTGGAAACTCTACTGACCACGTGTTCTGTCCGTACTGGTATTCGATCCCCGTCGTCAGTCTGGACGGCTTCGCATCCTTGATAACTAAGGCTTGACTAAGGTGACCACCAAACATCGCAGCACGCTGCGCTGAGTTATAATGCAATAGCCCGTTAAGTCCAGTCCCTACACCAGTATACTCCTGTTTAATGGGGATGATTTTACCTTCAGCGATTGCCTGCTTCACAGATTCATAAAGAGGTTTTTCTTTATAATGCATAGGACTTCCTATTATCGAATTGAGGTACGTTATGTCTAACACGCCCCTGAACGACTTCCTTAAGACAAACCCCGATGACCTCATCCACGATCTTGATTTCAGGAACGTTGTTGAGATGCATCTGGAATATTTCAAAAATGCCGGACTGGTCTCTACAATAGACATACCACCCGAACGCGCCTACGAATTCGATGGTAACTTTTATGGATTGTGTCGTGTTCTGCTTGGCGAGGGCAGTGAAACAATGCACTGGATCACCATGAGACTCAGTGGTTATCGTGACCCTACGGAATACACCGCCGATGTTCTAACCATGAAGATTGTCGATGCAAGCGCAATCAACACATTAAAACAGCAATATCGTACAATCCATTACAGCGCTTAAGATAACCCTCCCGCGACGTTAAGCGCAGGGAGGGTATTTATGCCGTCGTCGATGGTTTAACGCATCAGAAACGATTTACGGTACGTCCTGTCCACGCATTCAGGATGCTGTTACGTTCCATCTCAGCGCGACGACGTAGACCGTTTGGCGTCTGCGGTGCTGGTGGCATCCCCCAACCAGCAGGCTGCATGCCCATACCAGGCCAAGCGGCATTATTGAACGTCGTACCGTTGCGTTCTGCGACACGGCTCATCAACGCATCAAATGCGCTATTCCCTGCCGGTTGGTTACCGCCACTTTCCCATTGATTAGGTTGAACCGGAGCGGTTTTACCTAACAGGTTATCGATCACATTGCCTGTTGCACCAGGACGCGACTGCATGCCTTCATGTGCGGCTGCTGATGGGTTTGGCTTAACCGTCGGCTGTGGACGACTGTTCAGCGTTACGCCCATGTTGTATTTCGCTGGCGGAATCTGACCACGATGTTGGTTAATCGGTTCAAAATCCTCGACCCAGGTAACATCACAATAACCATTCTCTTTACCGTCGTACTTATCACCAAACAGTTTGATGAGATTGTTCAGCGGTTCCATCAGCTTAGCGAAGCTATGGATAAGACAATCGAAATAGGGGGCATGGGGATCGCTTGACCCAGCGTTATACGTTTCACTGACTTCACCTGCGTGCGGAATAACGTACTCAACCAGGTTTCTCAGCATGTTAAGATCTTTCTTGGAAATCTCAACACCACACCAGTACGTTTTCTTATCTTTCGTGCTGATGTGTTCTTCTTCCATGAACGGGAACGTAACTACCGCAACACGGGTCATCTTCTTGCCCATGTAGGTTGCGCCAGTACGACGAAGATAAATTTTAGACAACGTATACGGTGTGTCACGTTTCAACCAAACGGTGACCAGTTTACCTAACGTTGTTAGCGTTTTATCGCTGGCATCCGCAAGGATGTTGAAGAACTCTTTTTGTTTCGGACCGAAACGTTTTGCTTCTTTAGGGTTGATTGCGGTTTCAACCATCCAAATCAGCATAGAGCACAGTGTAGCGTTAAAACGAACAACCATCGCACGGCGCAGGAACTGAAGCACTTCCGATTCACCGTTCATCACGTCTTCACTTAGCGGATGGAACAACACGCGTTCAGCCAACTGATTTCCGGTACGAACTTCGGGAACCGGCATCAGCAGCGGCATGCTTTCCACGGTAGCGGCAACTGCAACAACTTTACCATCCCCATCCGTAAAACGATATTCTAATTCGTGGGCATCGTTCTCAAAATAGTTAACGCTTTGTAGCGCTTTGCGATAAGCTTCAATAAGCTTCGACATATTACATTTCCTTTTTTCTTTTTACGTCAACGGTCCCCCTCAACAGGGGACCTATGGATTAGAAGTTGCCTTTGGTAGTTACCGCATCCACCAAGTTGAACAAATCAACGCTCAGCTTATAAACCTCCTGCTGGCTACGGTTGAGCAGCGGGCTGTATGCGGACGGGTTGATGTTCGGCATGGTGTACGGAATCGGCGAAGAGCCATCAACGCTGATCTTGAACTGGCTGTCCAGGAACAGGTTAATCGCACCACTCACCATAACCGCATTCGGGTTGTTACCCAACATGGAGGGTAGGATATTGGTAATCATATCGGAACGCATTTGTTCAGCAGCACGGTTACAATCGTATCCTTTAATGAACGGTACGGCATCGGTAACCGCAACCGCCCACTGACCAGGCATGATACCGAGTTCTGGGTGACCGTGGTTGTCCGCGATGAAACGGAACGACTCCAGCATGCGATACGTCATCGCAGCAGGCATCATCGCAGCAAGCGATGAGCAGTACAATGTTGGATAATCGATAACGTCCCAGCTCTGGCTATCGGTTGGCATCCAACCAAACTCGGTGGTTGCTGATGTACCACGACGAGCCTCCACATACGGGAATAGTGTTAAGACATCACGGATATGTTCGCCGAACATCCGTTTCATGTCGGCCCAACTCATGCTACCACTGAAAGCGAATCCTTCATCACGCATAATCGCACCGAATACAGGATGCGCAACCAACGGTTCTTCACGAACGGCTTGAGCTGCTTCTACGTAAATATCCTCGTTCTCAGCGCTACCTGGATGAGACCCACTTTCGTACGTCTGGCGGATAGCACCAACATTATCGAATGCCTTTCTTAAATAGATAGTCGGGATGTTCGTATCAACGCTGGCTGGTTTGATTTTCTCCGTTGCGAAACACATCGCCGCTTCCACGCCACGAAAAACCGGTTCGGGTTGCGGCGCGTAGGATGTACGATTAACCACATCAGCGTAGGCTGGATCGAACTGTTGCATCACGTTCTGCATGGCTGGGTCCATGAATTGGTTATCAAAACCACCCTGACCCACCCAGCGTGCTGTCGATGCATACGTCAGCGTATCCTGAACACGAGTACTGAACTGGACGTTGCGGTTAACGGGGTCATATGCGCCGGTTAAAAGGTTCGTTGCGTCCATCGGGGTTGCACGAACGATTTGCTTACCGAACATATCCGTTGTGGTTGTTTCGGTGACCTGGATTACGTTCGTAAAGAAGAACACCAGTTCGCTCGGCAGATCGATCGCACGTGTTGTAAACGCATCGAGGCTTACAGAATGGTCGGTGTATCCAGAAATGTAGTGGACACGCTTGGTTCCTGGTGCAAGAGCCAAGGATTCTTCCACAGCCATCATGAAATGGAAACGGCGTGTACCCCAACCATTCGCAATTTCCGAAACCCCCTCAGGTTCCGCAGACTGTTGCAACAAGCCGGTTGCCAGCTTATTGATTGCTGATGGTGTTGTTGCCGTACCGAACTTCGTCGTATTGATAAAGTCTTCGATACTACGCATGCTGTCTGCGTGGAATCGTAGTGGACGACGTTGTACATTGTTATACGGCGCGGTTTCAACCATCAGTATTTCACGAACATTCATCGGGATCATTTTATTTTTTTCCTCTTAAATTTACTACGTGTTCATTTAATCGAACAACTAATTGCACAAGCTGCTGACGGATATCTGCTGGACAAAGCATCAACCCTTTACGATCAGCTGGGACTTTCTCAAGAATTTCCTGGCCTGCTGCTGAAACATCCCAGTCCCATTCACAAAACGCATCGGCTACCATGTTAATACCGACAACCGGTAAAGTTGTACGTTCATCTTCATACATGGCATGCGGATACAATTTATTGACAGTAATAATCTCCTGTGGTTTTAACTGGTGGATAATCTGATAGACGTCGTCACGTTTAACCTGGATACCTACGGTCAGCGCGGCCAGTTGAGGAAAACCCCAATGGTCTAATAAGCAAGCTGCAATTGCTAACGCTTTTGCCTGATGCACGGCTTCAATCGGTGAAAGACTTCTCGCCGGAAGATGGCTATCAAGCAGCCATTGCGCCAGCGCTCGGCATCCGCGGTTGATTGGTTTTAACTCAACGGTGTCATCGTGTTTAGCGTACGTGTACCCATCGTAACGTTTTGCGATACGTGCGTACATGTCCTCAACTTTACCGTAAGGTGCTGTTTCGTCGACGTCGTGAAGCACCCGTTCCATCTGGGTAAGATACGCAATATCAAGAATGAGCACACGCGGTGAACGTTTATCTTTCACCATCAGTGCATCAATCACACCTTGGCTATCTTCATCTTGCGCGTTCCCTCGTGGGGTTTTCTCACGAATAGGTCCACTGAAACGTCGTTCCGTACAAAGGTTATTCACATAGCTAAAGATCAGCGTCACTAGGTGTGTACAGCTCACCAACACCCCATCTTTAACAACAGGCTGTACAGCTTGGTCCAAATCACGTACTGCGAGACGTCTGACGATGGCTTGTGAACGCAGCCAACCTGGCACTTTCTCCGTTGACATGTAATCCACTGTCATCGACAACGTGATCTTTTTATCACCCGTCTGTGCACGGATATAGTCTTCCAGTCGGTCGTAAGCAGCGATGTCGTGAATGCGTGTTTTATACATCAACGACATGGCCACTTCTTCTTTACGTACCGTTCCGTACGTTTTCCCAGCATCGATCAGAAACTCTGCCCAAATCGGCACCATCAGACGGACGTAGATCGCTAGCGCTGTTAACTCAACGTAATCATTTCGTAAATAGGTTTTCTCGGGTATATCGTCCTCGCCTAATGTCGTTTTCATGTCTGGTGGTAATTTTACCCAACCTGGGGTATTACACAACGCCAGAATCTCTTCATACACAACTGGTTTGTAGATTTCACCGACAGCGCGGCTCAACTCCTCCATTTGTTGTTGTGGAGCAATGTAGTTATCCATCGCCTCACGTGCTTTAACGAACCCTTCAAAGATGTCGTCGATGCGACGTGGGTTCTTTTGTTCTATCCAAGCGAGATACTTGTTAATCTCCCGCATCTGATTGCTGGCCATATCCCCATCGATCTTGATGTAGCCCTGACCTGAAAATTCCACGGTACGTCCATCACGATGTTTGATGAGATAGTGATCCAGCTTTTCTTTGCCTTGCGTCGTAATGACCGGCACTATGTGCATAACAACCTCTTTTCGCGGTTCCCTGTTAAAACGTCTTCAGTGACGTCTACCACAAAGGTAATATAAGCGTGAATAATTTTGGATTCCTGCTGAGTTATCGCTCAGCATGCAAGGCATCCCGCCGAAGCGAGACACCTTGCATTAACGGAAAATATTCGCGTTACCTTCTGAATCATTAATTCAGAATGCGATGCTAAAGCGTTATTAGAACGCTAAGCCATCAAAGGCTATAGACGGATCATCGTCGTCATTTGCGCTTGGTGCATCCCAACGGGTATCAGGGGCTGCTGGAGCCGAACTTGATGCGTTAGAGTTACCGTTGTACTGGCCGTTACCAGCATTACGGTTACCACCGCCGTTGTTATTGTTACGATTATAACTGTTGTTGCCATTACTTACGCTACGGCTTTCACCATCGAAATTGGTTGCAAGGATGCTCGGCAACACCGCACGATGAATACGTACGAATTCCAACGCACAAAGCGGAGAAACAATCCCGATCTGTAATGGTTGTCCGGATTCATCGACCAAAGAGTGGAAACGTGGTGGCTTGAATACGAACTGAATGTTCGGTTTTTGGTACGCTGTTACAGCGATATATACCGAACCATCATCATTCTTACCAACCCATGTTGTACTTTCGGTAATCTGCTTTTTCTTACCCGGGTTATTGCGATCGTCGATAACCTTTTCGTTCTTCATCGCAAAGCGTTGACCCGGTTTACCCTTAGCAACCTGCTCAAGGATCGCAAGCAGGTTATAGAACGCATATGAACTCATGCGCGCCCAGATACTTTCGGCACGACCCTGCTGGTCTTTACGACCTGTATAAACCGTGATGCGCGGTTGATTTTTAGCAACGCTAATTTTCAATGAGGGGATTGAATTACCACCCTCAACCTTTTCGTCCGCCCACAGTTTCCAGTTGTTGTCGTCGTAAGCCGTAGGAATAATGTTTCCTTGTGGTTTACTGCCCGAATTCCAATTGCTCATTTTCAGCCTCGTTACGTAGTGTGAATCAATTTCTGGTTCAGATGATAGTTAATATTAGTTAAAAATTACAGCGTCAGCGGAACATGTCCAACAGAAAACGTTTTGCAAAGGGGTCGCGTAACTGGTTAACACCGAAGCGCGTACGGTCTTCCGTTGTTAATGGATTCCACTGACTCTGTTTCGCAAGGTCTAACAACATCCTTTTTATTTTCACCGGTCCACTGTTGAATTGTACAGCTTGATCCCCGAACGTTCCCAACGTCATCTTTGTAAACGGAAGGTTCGCAACCTCTGGGCGATCTCCACCAGTAAGTTTGGTCGACCACTGATGTTTTCGTTTCAAGGTTCCGGTATGGCTTTCTACCAAAATAAGTTCACCAAAACCGGTTCTTGCCAACAAGTCAGAAACATAATGCGTGGTGATATACGACGTTTTGGTTATCGTGGGTAATTTACAATCCATCGACTCGATATTGGGAAGTCGATCTACAGACGCCATCAACCCACGATAAAGTGTGGCAAGTCCTTTTTGTTTTTCGGTGTGTGGCTCCTTGTGTATGGCGTGCGGATAGACACGCTTTATTGATGCATAGGTTGGCGCATATATCCGCAAACGAATGTGAGGAACAAGTTCATTCACCAATTGCTTAAGCTGTAGTAATTCGTTTTGAAAATCCCCCGTTATCGTCGACAATGGTAATTTATACTGTTCGACGTCTTCAAAGCTCTCAACGAAATTGCGTGCTAAAGTACGTAGGTTGAACAACCAATCCATCGGTGTTTCTGGCTGTTGCTGCACTGCGGATAGTGTTGCTGATGTCCCTACCGATAAAGGATAATCGCCTAACGTGCGGGCGTACATATCGCTCATACCCCACAACTCCTTCTTATCATGGTAACGTATCAAGCCAAGCAGAAACCTTTAAGGCATCAACGTTCGGGTATTTATTACGGATGCGTTCGACCAACAAACGCTTAACGTTGTCCTTCGTCAAGTCCCCACCTTTCTCAATAACGTTATTGACAAAACTGTTCTTTAATAACGATTGGTTGTTTTTGGCATCCGTTTTAATCGACCAGACAAAGCCGGGATACAAAGAAGGGATAGAACGAAACGTTTTCGCTGCGTCGTCTTCCTTATCACAGCGTATTCGAATATGATCACCCTTCTTCAACGAGGACAATTCCCGTTCCAACACACGGACGATTTCATCGCCAACAAGACCGTGCAGTTTTATCGTCTTGTAGATATCTGCTTTCTTGTTCTCGACAAATTCCCACTGATCGTTAAACGATTCGGTTAGCATATAACGAAGGTATCCTTTCGGACCTTCTTCGCCGTGTGCTAGGCGGCCAAACGAACCGCCAACCATGATACGACCTTTCTGGGATTGTAGGTGAATATGCCCACTTACAATCCATCCTTGGGTCTTCTCTACCATTGCGTTATACGCATCGCTGCTATGAACACACGTTGCTTTTAACGCTTCTGGTGGAAGCTGATATTCAAACGCACCATGCATCAGAATAAAGTCCGGGGATCCCTTCTCGTCAATAAGTCGGTTCACAGCTGACAACGTCACATCTGGATCGTGGCTATAGTTATCTGGAAGATAAAGCACTTTTAAACCGAAGTCTTCATCAACCATGCAGAGATCATCGTAATAACGGACTTTCGCTCCTATCTCCATAACCTCGTTCTGCTCGACGAACCATTGGCTTTGCTTCTGGTCGTGTAAATTGGTACCTTCAAGAAAGATCAAGGTGATATCATGTTCTCTCGCGTACCGTAACAACCAGGTACCCCAGGCACGAACAGCAACCACGTCGCTCGTCACAAACGTCGTAATACGATCGAAGACATCGCCACTAAATGTAATCACATCAAGTAATGCAGGATCTTCTTTTGTGATGTAATAACGTAGCTGGCTAATCAGGTTTACTGTCGGTGTTTGACGATGGATAAAATGAATATCCGATAAATTGATTCCTCGTAATACCCCAGGCGTTTTATTTCGACTGAAGTCTCGCATCAGAATTCCTCTAAGTTGTTGCTACTAATAGTCCCTGTCGTTGACGGCATGTTACCACTACCCAATGACGATGTTGGCGAAGAAGTTCTGGTCAGATTCAATCCGTTTAATAACCCACGCTCTTTTACCGTACGACGCGAACCGTCACGAACGTCATAAAGGGGTACGCTGTAATGATCGAAAATCCGAAGCCATTGTACGTAATCAGCGACAACATGGTCTTTGCTTTCATTCGGAGCAAAGCGGTCAAGCTGATGGTCGACGTAAGCTTTTGCGCTTTCAGGATTGAAGTTATACTGACGGCGTGCTTTGTCCACCATCGCAAGGAAACATGTATTGGGGTCACGATTGATATACGAACGCGTCCTGATGAATATAGCTGGTACCGTAAATAACACCTTGTTGTTATTCCCATCAGCGACAATATTAACAGCACGATGGGGTTGGCCTGCTATCTTACACCAATCGTGAACAATGGCGCTATTACTCAACATCTCCGCGTATTCAGGATCCTGCGAAAACATACCTGCGAACGGATACAAGAAATGTTTAACGAACAGCGATTCGGGCAGGATGTTGGGGCGCGTCATCTCCTGTAAACCTTTTCGTAGAAGCTCGCTGTTGTCTACCAGCTCCTGCCACATGTCCGGTCTTGTTTTCGGGATGGACGGATCCTGAGCACGGCGAATGCGTTCTTCTTCATTTACAACCACCACCCCAGCCGGATACCCCAATAAATCCGTTCCTTTGCTAGCATTGTTATTAGTTTGGTGCGCCTTCATTTACTTCCTCCTGCCATTTGACAAAATTACCACGCTCGGATCGCAGAACACCACTCAAATCGTACGACATACCTTTCTCTGTGACGATCCCTCCAATCTGAAGATCTACACGTTCCGTAGTCGGATCGATATACTTGACACGGACTTTCAATTCCACGCGATCGTAATAACGCATTAAATAATCATACAACATCCGGTATGTCGCATCTTCCAATTTGGGTGCGCTGTACTGCGATGTTGCAATAAGGTACGGCAGTGAAACGATAGAGCCTTGATAGCAATACGATTGGGAATAATTCGATATTGCAAAATTGGTCATTAACCCGTCCAACTTCTTACCTGATGCAGTTAAAAAGCTCGACAGTCCTGGTAAAGGATTCGATGCCATGAGGAACTCCTCTTTAAGCGTAATTCATTCCGGCCAATCTATCGTAGTTAGGCATGTGTCCTAACTTCAGTTCGATAGGCATGGATGCATTGGTGCGCGGTGCGTAAAATGTTCGCGTATGCATATCGATATACCCACAGTCCAAATAAACAATATCGGACAACTCCGCTGGATGTTTAGGTGCTGGAATCTTTAGTCGATTGTAGCATTCGAGCTGCCACCAAGCATGAAAAAAGTTATTGTAGGCGTACGATTTACTGTTGGCAACTTTAAGTCCGTAGATCACCCATAACGCCGCCATGAAGTTGGTCGCATTAACTCGCATCGGCTGTTCATTATTAAGCATGTACGTATAGGTGAACAACGGTGTGTTGCCATCACCGAAACGTCCGACCAAGGTATTGTTTGTGCGTTCGACCTCAAAGGAAAAATGCTGGCTGCTATTACCATCAAAATGGATCATCCTGTTCTCCTCAAGCTTCTCATTTCATAGAGTGGTGGAAATTCGTAGAAAATTACAAAAATAAAAAGAATGGGTAGCCCCTCCCCACCCGAAGGTAGGGAGAGACCACAGATATATTTAAACCAAAGCTGCGATAACATCATTAACGTTACGGCCTCGTAACTCTGCCGCCAAACGAATAATTTCATCCAGGGAACGGTTTGTACGAATCTTAGCTACTTTCCAATTTTCAGGATACTGTTCGAAGTTAAGTAACCAAGTCATTACCTTTGCTTGTTCCACACCGTTAAGTTTGATGGTTGTACGCGGATTGGCTTTGAACCACTTCTTGCTCAGCTGTGCCATACGGCGAACAGGATAAGCGTAAGCGCGGGTCCAGTCTTTGGACAGATTGTCGAGTAATTCACGGTAGCTACTGTCGTAGTCTTTATTGATACGACGTAATAACCAGTTGGCGGTCATTTGATAAAGTTTATCATCTTCACGTAAACGCATACCTGCTACCGCTAAATAAATGATAAGACCTGCACCCATGATGAGAGACAGGATAAACAGAACTTGGGTTTCTTGTGCTAAAGTCATTTTACTATCCTCGGATTTCGTTAGGATTTGATTTCCAATATAAGGACGACGTGTTACGCCTTATACAGTCGATTGATGTTGTACATCACCTAGGTAATATAGCCGTGAAAAATGTTGGATTAACGTGTTCTCCTATCGCGGTGGGTATATGACTGAAGACCAATGTCCATATGCGGTAACGTCAATGTCTGCCAGATCTGGCGTGCGTAACGATCGAGCGTATGATCGTTGGTAACACAATCAACGGGTTCAATGAGGTGAGTTGTATACTGGCTTTTCTCAGAGAAAGGTTCGATGTTGGCCGTATCTCCTAATCCGCTTTTCACCGTGAAGACGAGACGTGTGATTATCATCGCCTTATGCTGCTGTTCATTATAGCGAAGGCTACGATATACCGCATAGCTTCCTCCTTTTAAGCTTCGGGTATAGCGAAGGTCGGAGGTTGTTCCGGAAATCTGATACAGCATCCAATCCAACGTATCTCGCCAGTACGCATCATCCACATCAGGAACCGCAATACCGTACCGCGTAGGCAGCAATTCTAAAAGCAATTTATAAAGTCCGCGACGTAAGCCGTGCTCTTCTGTTTCAGACAAACCTTTTCCAACGTAACGTGAGATACGTGTACGTAAATACGTACGGATGAACATGTTTGTCATCAGTGATTTCGCGCGACTACTGGTATCCTCAAAGCGATCAACACTGAAACACGTTTCAATCAGCCGCCCATTAAAATACAATGCGGCAACGTACATCGCATTATTGCTATCTCGTTCGATGTTTAAACGACCGCAGATATTGGCTGCGTCGTTCATGGTAAATTCTAACTTATCGTGTTCGATACGATAGATAATATCCTCTTGGGTTGCCAGGCTCGCAATGCGGCGGTAGCCCGGAGAAGTACGTTTTACACTCATGATTGTCCTCGTTTTCAATTTTAAGATTACGTACGGCATAAACCCTCCCTGCATAAGGCGGGGAGGGTAGCCATTGAATGGATTAACCTAATTTACCACCGGCGATGTTGGTGAAGTCTTCGCCGTCAGGAACTTGCAATAGAATACGTGCCATGTCCCAGTTGGTTAACGTGATTGCTTTATCATCGATACTCAGTTCTGGTAGGTCGAGTTCATGATCGTCAAACTCGTAGGAAATACTCCACGTTTCATTTGTTTTAGGATCGGTTATCAGCACACCGTCTGTTACACGCATGTAGTCCGGATGCAGATCATTACTGAAAGTGCTGAACGGATCGGTGTAACATTCAGCATACCCCTCGATCTGCTGACGCTGCGCTTTCGTACGTAATTCAGGGCACGCCATAATCAGTTGTCGGGATATACCGTTTGCGGCACGGAAGTCTTCCACGGTGCTACATGGCATGACCACATCGTCATGGAAGATGTTCTCCGATTGTCTCAACAATGTCTTACGGAGTTCAGCATAGTTTATCTGATTGAACGCATCGAATGTCGCTAACGATTCAGCGTAAAAATGTTTTACGTGTTCGCTTGCGCCGCCAAGGCTATTCATCAACTTGTGGCCGTACTCCACGAAACTTTTATCGAGACCGGAGGACATTTCTCCGAACCTCAGTGCACGATAACTGTCTCGTCCACCTGTAAATATTTGCGCCATTACAGGCGTCCTCCTTTAGCAATGGTTGTTAGTTGCTTCTATTTCATCAAGATACGGTTCTACGTCATCGCCCTCCACGAATTCGTTGAACCAACAGTCAATGGTAGAAATAACCGGTGACTGGTGTTCACATTTCTTAGATACCTTAAAAGGCACGTTATTATCCATCATACCGAGTTCGGGTCGAAAACGCCCGAAATGTTTCGCAGTCCAAATGTCTGGGACGATATGGTTGTTCATCGCGTCACCGTCAAAGTCCACATATCTTCAGTATGAATCGCTACTTCATACCCGCAGCATTACCTGCAGCTCCTGGCGTTACCAGGACGGAGAGATCATCTCATCACCCACGAAGGGTGTTCCGCGCTACCCTCAGCGAATTCGAGGGACATGATCGTTGAACCTTCCACCGATAATCGGCGGCTAGGCTGCTGATTGAACATTGTACGTTGGGGTGGCATCCTGGTTCAGGACTGTCGTTGAAGCCTCCCAACATCCACTCACTTATTTCCGCCTTATCGGCTCCCATAAGGGCAGAGTGGCTTTAGCCCGTCTCAGCAATTCACGGAATTCAAGCTCTTCCTTTCAGAAGGCAGGGCCTCATCTGAAGCATTGTATCCCTTAAGGATCATCACGCTTAACCCGATGGTATTATCCTGCGGATCGCGTTTAACCTTGGTGATTTCAAGACATTGGTTACTGCTTCGGTCAAGTGATGGGTTTCGAACAAAACCACACACAATCCCATCGAACGGTGTATCAGCAATAAGCTCGTCGTGCAGCTCGCTCATCATCGGATGATAATTACGGACATGTTCCGCAACGAACGCACGTGCTGCTCTTGGTGAATAACCACGATGGAATAACTTGGATTGGATGTGTTCTTTATTGGTTAATGTAAATGGCGCGTATGGGAAATGCAGATGATAATAACGATGGTTCGCTGTTATCGAACTGATTACGGTACGCGTGGTGAATGGGTGTAATGTACCTAATATGTTTTTACGCGTGATACCTTTCTTCTTACCGATGAACTCATCGAAAATCGCCGAGTGGTACTGCAGCAGCTTCAGTTGTACTTTCGCCATCCAGTTTTCTTTCTTTCTGGCGCTCAAAGGTGTTGTTGGGTGATAGATACTATTCAATGTACCGATAGCATCGATCGCACCTTCCATTTTGCTATCTGCATAACGACCGGTTGGTGTATTCTCGATAACGAACATCATAGCCGCAGGAAAACTGATATACTGGCTGAAGAACTTATCGCGATGGATACGGATGAATTCTCGTAGCGTATCAACTTTCTCCGTGTTCTTCGGTCCGCGTAACGTAGGTCCTTTATACAAGATCTCCATGATGCGATCGAAGTTCTGTATAAAGCTATTTATCCCACGTCGTATCCCGAATACATCGAATTGCTGCTCCAGATAGTTCTTGAGTTCGATGGGTCGTTTTACGTTTGGACGGTAACTGGCATCAATGAGCCACGTCATCGTTTCAAAGCTTTTGATATTCAACTCGCTTGCCAGCACGAGATGGACCAACGGGTTAATAAACGCATCAATTCCTTCAGGAACACGCGCCCAAACCGTCGAACGAATCTCTTGTTCTGCTGGGTAGGTTACAACCGTTTTACAGTTTGGACACACCGTGCCGAGTAGCTCACCACGATTGTAGAAACCACAACCACATTGTGGTGTGATATCCAACGTATCGCTGGAGTAAACACGGGTGATAAAACTGTTTAATTTCTTCTTCTCTTCGACGACTTTTGTGTCGTAATCATTCAACAAAATAGGCGTAAAAGGAAGTTCTGCGAGCTGTCTATCGAAACTCACGATATCGAGCATGATGGCCATGGGGTATCTCCTACAAATGAAAAAGAACGTTAGGACGTATAAGGGAGGGAGGTTGCCCTCCCTCCCGTCAGATTACATCGAACGTTCTTCCATTAGAACAGGTTGAATGCTCCACCCATGTTGTTACCACCAACGTTCGGACGATCGCTGCGTGCGTAGATGCTACCGGAGATATTACCCAGACCACGAGCACGTGCTGCCATGTTACCACGAACAGCGGTACCCGCCAGATGCTGGATATTCTCAGGACGGATGGTGAAGCCAGCTTCAGCAGCTGCTTCAATCAACGCAGCAAGCGCTTGCGGTTCGAAGTCGTAACGCATTGCCCAACCGGTTTGTTCCCAGCTACCAGACAGAACACGATCGATGATTTCGTGACGAGCGACAACACGCTGAGACATCGACATATCGGTACGGTCGAAGCTGTCTTCCCAAGCTTCTACGGTATCCGGGTTAGTGATGTTCATCATGTACAGATCGTCCATATCACGAATATCGTGACGGTTACCATCCTGGTGGTTGTAGTGACCCAGCGGGATACGGTTACCGGTAGCGTAGACCAGCGGTTGACCGTATTGATATTTCTTGCTGAAGCAGCCCAGGGTAGTATCATCGAAGGCACGGAAGAGTGCTTTGTAACCTTCAGAGACTTCCCGAACATCAGCCTCAACATTACCCGTATAGATCTTCTCAGCCGCCGGGATCATACGCAGCAACCAGCTGTATTCGCCTTCTTCCGGTACGTCGATAGAAATCAGCAGGGACGGATACAGTACCTGTTGCAGGAACTTGTAAATCTGCTCATTGGTTTGAGTAGACAGATCCAGCGGTGCGGTAACTTCCGGATCCAGCACCATCGCCAGAGCACCCGGGTTATGCGGACCGATACCACGAGCAGCGTTGCTGATTAAAGACTGCGCCCATGCCATGCCGCTGTTCAGCGTAGCGATGGTACCAATCAGACCCAATACAAAAGTATTCGGTGTGAATGCGTCCAGCTCCAGCGGGTAAGCGCTGGTCATCACGTAACGCGGCTGGTATTGTACAGTCGGCGGTACCGGATAGCCGTTAACCAGAACAGGGCCTTGGTTGAAGGTCGGGTTCTGCGGGCTGTAGGTCAGGTCGATGTAACCGGTAGTTGCGACCAGACGCTGCTGGCTATCGTAATCGCTCATCGCTTGACGGATGCGGTTAGAGATAGTTACAGTGATGTCGGAACGCACTGGGTTACCAACGATATCGCTGTCCTGCATACCGCTGGTGTTATACTGAACGCTGCTGATCGGCTGATCGCTTGCCATCATGCCCAGGTTGAACTGCGGCAGGCCCAGTTTATCACCGAGACGGATTTCGATTGCGGTTTGGATTGCGTTATCTGCAGCAGACAGCAGGGTGGTTGCCAGATGTGCAGATTCAGCGGTGATTTCATTGGTCACCACAGCCAGACCAGCGATACGAACGGTACCATTAGCCTTGCCACCAATAGCCGCATACATTGCCGCCATGACTTCGTTGATGAACGTGCCGTTCAGGTTATCAACCCAGGTACGCGGTACCAGAATGTTACCATGCGGACCTTGTTCTTCACGACGCGGCAGCGGAGCCAAACCGGCAACCAGCGGAAGCACATAACCGAAGAAGTGGTTATGATCACCAACTTTCGCACCACTCATAACCACCAGGGTCGGATACGGTACACTGTACTGACCAGGATCGACAGTCACCATGATGAAGTCGTCTTTAAAGCCTTTATCTTCCAGTTCTTTTTCCATCAGACGACGGAGGTTCAGTACTTGCTCAGAACCGGTGTTACGACTAATACGACGACTCAGTGTACGGTTGATCGTACGCATCGTATGAGTCACTTTAGGCTGGCCAGCAAAGTCCGCAGCGGTTTCCAGCGCTTCATCTGCACGTTGTGCGGTGCGGGTTTCAGCTGCACGAATTTCTACGTTATCGTTACCGTTTTTACGTACGTCTAAGCCCATTTGGGATTCCTCTTTTCTTAAACTTTATTAAATGACGTCATTGAATCAGCTTCTACTCGCTCATTCACCTAGGTAATATAACCCTGAAATTTTTTTCAATATTGGTGTAACCGTATTGAACGATATAAACCCCTAGGCGAATGCTGCCGAGAAGCAACATTCTTTCTACATATAATCAGGATATGTCTGTAAACTTTTACTTCTCTTATTGAGAGTAACATCATATCCGTTTACTACCTTCTTACGGAGTTCGTATGTTTCGTGTTTTAAATAACCTCCCGCGAACATCATCGGGTGTGCAACCCATCCCTCAGAAAGACTATCTGATACGCGAAGTTCAAAGAAACCTACAAACAATCCAGAACCACTATCAGGGTTTTACCTTCGCGGTTCAGAGTGATCACATCCTTGCGTTGCTGCTCGCACAGCTCCCTATGAGATACGACATCTCTGTACAAACTTACTACGACATGATTCTCGATCTTACACCAGAATTGGGTAATCGTGTTAAGTTGACAACATCGAGATACGCAGGTAAGTTATTCGACGGAGCCTTCTATCCGGGATTGCATGAAGCCATTATCGCAACCGGTGAAAGCCGTCTTATTTCACGGGATGTTCTCGACAACTGGCGTAATTGGTCACCGGTTAGAATCGTGACGCACCCGTACGCAAATCTTCGTTACATTCCTCTTCACCGAAAACAGGTTGAAGAAGGACGAGGTTTCGCGGTCATCATGGTCGATGTACCTTTATTAGCACTACAGTATCGAATGTGGTCTTTGGTTATGGGTCATAACGTCGACGGTAAATGGGTGGTTAAAGAGCCGGTTACGAGCTTCCTTGCGAGTTTTCCATTGGTTAACGCGTTATACTCACACAACGATGTTGTCATACGCAACCGTTGTTTGTGGGTACCTCCGGCTAAGAATCCACTCAAGTCACCGATTTACGTTAACGACCTGGATAACGTATTCAGTCAAGTCGTGCTGTCCGTACAACATCATTTATTACGAAGAAGACGAAGCTACACAGACATGCTTAAACAGATACCGAGTTTATACGGGGATCAGTACCAAGCAACCCGAATGGGCTACACCGTCGATCTTCGACAAACCCGATGGGCAAGGGATCTAGGCTGTCTGTCATTATGGCAGCAGCTCGTCACACTGCAAAACGTATCTGAAAGCGTCGGGTTCAGCAGCCAAATCGATAATGATCTGTACCGTGCTGCCGACCGGAGTCTGAAAGAAGGTAACTGGGAATCCTCTCCGTTACCCGGCGATTTGCGGCGTGAAGTTATCGCACAGGTTGCCGACCTCTTAAAAATTCTTCCTGCTGGGACATAATCACCTCCTCCCTTTCCTTGCATCCTCCCAACCCGTAAAGGGAAGGGAGGATGAGGGTATTATGTTACTCTGTGGGTTCTTGCTTCGGTAAATAACTTGCAGCGATATCTTGAGCTAACAATGTATTGTTTTTATTCGAGATGAAAATACCGTAACTTTCCATCAACGCGTAATACGAACGAACAAGCGTAGAGATCAGTCGACGAATATCCATACCTTGAATAAAGATATCAGGAAGCCCGGAGGCTTCGATCACCGGTAATGGTATCGTTAAATTACTTATTGTTTTCTTATCGTTGCGTACAATCCAATCGCGGAAACGTTGTTGTAACCCTTTATCCTCCCATGAATCAATCCAATCATTAAGAAGCGTTTTGTTCTTCGTCGCCAACGGCACACGAACCCCAACATAAGGCGGTTCGGAGCAATGGCCGTACGATTGAGCAAACACCTCTTCCCACATATCGTAAGACTGTTTCGTTACTGCAACATGTGGTTTCACTTTAACACGTGTTAAGAAATCGGGGTCACCTCGTTTCATTGACTCAACGATTTCGTTTTCTAACGAGATGATATCATCAAGAACCAATCGAATACTGATCTTCTCGTTACGTAACAGCTTATCCATGATACCACACATCATCCGCTCAACACGTTGGACGATCATCTTCGGCGCTGATGCGTCGCGCATAACAGGACCTTTCAATTCCAGCTTCGGTGGATTGATAGGAACCCCTTCACGCATGGTCATGTATCCGTAATAGTTTTTACCCATCGAGGTTAACGACAGGATCAAGAACATATATTCGTTCTTCATTTCCATCACGTACATATGCTCTTTCGCCACACCGATATTACCAGAGCACATCGCCATCAGATGAACCGTGATCTGTGTAACCAGATAGATAAGCGTGTTGGCTAAGCGCGTCGAAACTGGATTGATCTCCATATTTCCAAATCGCCACTGAACCCACTCCTGACAGGTAAATACCGTTGAGTCGGTATCGGACAACACCCCCACTTCACGGATCGCTGATGGGAAAGCATAAACACCCGCTGGTTGGTTCTCGGTACGCCAGAACGCCGTAATCAAGTCAGCGTAACCTTGAATACGTTGCAACATTAATTTTGTCGTTGCTGCGGTAAGACGATAACCAAGTTCATTTCCTTTTTCTAGCGCGACGTAAATCGCTTCTCCATTCAAGAACTCCGTGCATTGCGCTGTAATCCATGCGACGGTGTTGTTATCCATGGAAGCAATAATGGCTTTAGCTTCTTCCATCGTTTCAACAGGTTCGGATGCCAGTTCACATAACGAGTCAAGAAAATGACGAACGAATTCAGGATTAAGCTCACGTAACGAGTACAGGTTATTGCTGTACATATAACAAGCGCGTTCCAATGGGGTTAAACCAGTGATCAGCTCCCGGATGACCAGTTCTTTCTCTGGGTCGAAAGTATACCGATGCAAGCATTTCGATACGTTGGCCCAAACCTCTTCCGGCGTAGGGTAATGCAGTTTGTATTTTACCATCACCTGCTCAATGGCGTTACGATCGCTATTGCGAACAATGCTTACGATGTTTTCAATTGCGATATCACAATCGTAATAATGGAAATTGCCTGCCAGGAAGCGTTCGTTATTCGCATTGGCCGAACCTGAAGCGCAGCGACATGTTGTTGTTAAACTCGGATGCGCAATCGGATTATAAAACGGATTAAACTTGGACGCCTGTGTTCCTGACAAACTGTTGTTATCTAACTTGGTGTTGGTTTGTCGTTTATCGTGTAGTTCAGCTTCGTCTTTACGTCCGTGTGCTTGTGCTATCGACATTTGTTTCTTTTGTTTCTTACGCAACTTACCGTTTTCAACCGCAAAGTCGCTTAGCACGCTGGAACGTGTCTCGCGTGGATAACAGTTAGCCCATACCGGCGTGATAATTAAATTATTTTCTTTAATATCGTTGAAATATTGACTGAACTTGATGACTTCTTTTTCTCGATTTCCTTCGGTACGCTGTGTTAAAACAAGACAGTCGGGATCAACCATCCCGTATTTTCCGCCAGGACGTACCGTATCAAGAACAAACTGCAGCGCTTCCTGCTGCGATATCCCACGCATGCGCATTAAGAACAGGGTATAATCCTGTACCGCTTCTTTGGTCATATCCAACGTACGACCGTATCCGTTTTCATCGTAAAAGAACGGATTTTCCATAAATCCTCCAAAAGTTATTTAGACTGTCTACATCATCTCGTATATCTGTTAAAAAAGAAGGACGGCATAAAAAGAACCGATCCAGCCGAAGCCAGATCGGTTTAAATGGATAATAACTGACAGAAAGATATCGATGATGTTCGTGAAACAAGATCTTCTCTCGTGTACATTGATACCAGATCAGAGGGAGGTTGTAGCACGAGAGGTGGTTCGCCAAAGAAGGAATAAACACGCGAACCTATCTTAGTTTCACTGATGGCACTAACCACTCAAAATATATAGTACTGTATGTAAAAGTTTACTGATTAATCAAGTCGTTAGCAACGATCTTGGTGTAACCTGCTTGATTGAGAATTTGATTAATTTTCGTCACATCGGTCGCATCCTCAATAATGATGCTAGGTTTATAGATCAATGTCTTAGTAACGATGATTGTACTCTCCTTAATCCAAGGAATCCCTAAAATTACATACTCACCATCCGCAGTGATGACCTCAACATAGTTGTACTTCGTCGGATCGTTCGGTACACTAGCTGGGAGTCGGGAATAAATCTGTTGATGTATAGCGTCTACATCACGACCGTTGCGTACAGCCGTACGATAGTTGTATACGGCACTAATTTCTACTCCGTTGAAGTTAACCCCAAGTTCTGAAGCATACACATCAAAACTCACAACAGAGCCAATCTTTTCTAAATCAGAAGCTGGCATAATAGCACCCTTTATTTAAAAAATGTATTCATATCCGAAAGCCGTCGCTGACCAAACTCGGATAGATGATAGTGTTCCGCCACGATAAAACGTTTTTGTGAACTCCATATCCTGGACAACGCGATAATAGACACGTCCGATGATACGTACAATAAGGTATCGCGGTAACGATCGCTCCTCGCAGTACTCATCGATAAAGTCATCGTCGATATCCGATAAGACAACATCTGCGATTTCTTGCAGTAGGTTCCTCATCAGCATCTGCCTTCCTTCGGTACCCCATCCAGACAAACAGTAATCATCTTCTGCCTGACTATAGATGTCGTTAACCGCCTGTTCGAGCAGCTGCTCAAGATAGTAGTCATCGCGTTTTATAACGTGGCGACGGCGCTCAATGGCGTATTTTTCCATCCTGTGTTTCTCTTGTTTGGCGTATGTATTAACGACGCCACAGTCTTATCTGGATCGTCCCACAATGCACGACGAAAACTGGATACTACCATAACGGTAGGATAGATTTGCACAACCTCCCACCCGTAACGATGCGCGTTAGTCGTACGTCCGACATTAAACAAACATAGCTGATTTAAGAAACAAAGCTGCATCTTCGTAAACAACATGGTATCTTCGCGTTTAACGTATCCGAGGATATAAGCATTCTCGAACGCCTCACGCGACAAGACGGGACGATTAAGATACCGCAACGCTAACACCAGCAACGTCGTTATACGCAACGGATCTTCCGGGTCATTCATGTTGTTCAGCTCAGCTTGTAACCAGTCAGGAATAGTAACCGTCAGACGATAGGTATCTGTTCCGCGATCAACCACATTCAACGTTGAAAAAGGCAACATATCCATGAATTCCTTCTATCTCGAGGTTATTCTCGCCTGTCTTCGGTAATAACCCACTGGCTGTTAACATCTGTGTCATCGAGTAGTCAAAACACGGAAATATAAGGTTAACGGTTTCCTGGATCGCATCAACATAACTATAAATGGCTTCATAGTACTCACCGTCATGATCCACGCTAACCAGGTTCTGGCATAGTTCTTCGCTTATCATTTCATATACCGGCGGATAAAACGAATGAAATGGTCGCTGCATACGTAACGACCAGTACTCGTACGTTGTATACTGAAGCACGTCATAAGCTGATACGTTAATGCGATCGAAGAAAGCGTACTTGTCCATGTGCTGGTACAGCATCGCCAGCACGGTTTCCAAGCACACTGATATCCGTACACCGTCATCTTTTCCGTTAAGGAAATTAGGTTTCTGCCGATAGCGTACAAATGCTGACGGCTTTGATTGTACTATTCCACCACCAACCATAACGTCATACTCGTATCTAGCGTAAAATTGAAATGCCACCAATCTTCTACACGTGGGATCCACGTACGAAGGATCTGGTTAACTTCGCTTCGCATTACCGATAAACGACAACGAAAGTCAAACTTCTCTTCATGACCGTAGTCTTCATGCAAGAAAACTTCATCCAAAACGAACTCAAGTTGCATATCTACATCGCGACCCGAGATATTTCGTTTATACAGATACAGTTCAATCGTGTCGTAAAGCAGTGTATGAATATCATAATTTCCGTTCGGTGAGAAGTAAGGTAATCGCTCATCGAACATCGTAAACAGATATTCACTGTAGTTTAATAACGGGATGATGTACCGACGTCCTGTCTGTGGTGTGCGAATATGTATCGAAACCTGACTTGGACGCGGAATAGCCGACGGCTTAGAATCGTCTCTCTGAAATTGCTCTAAAGATCGCAACAAAGGTGGCCGCATTGTAACTCTCCAACGCCCAATTATAAGGCCCTTCTAACATGTGTTCCCATACGTGAATAAACTCACTACCGAAGACAGGCTCCAGCGCCATGGTAAGATTCGTAAGTTCTGACGCAGCCACGTGGTAAGCATCGACATGCCTATCCATCGACGGATCGTCTTCATTGAAAATACGTTCTGTGTCGCCAGCCCGTTCAATAAGTTCGGTGATGAGATCTGTCCATGTCTCGTGACACGTCATCGTTTCCTGTTCTCGACTTAGTATGCCGATGTCTGCGTGAACGCTGGACTCGAACCGGTCTAAAAGGACCCGAAGAACGTGTACCTTGTCGATGTATTTCACCGTTATCCAAGAAAGCGGTTGCCATCGACCCAGCATCCATCCGGTACTCGGGAACCCCAAACTCATATAGTACGGGTTGCACGGGACCGAGGACGGAGCGACGTTGTTTAAATCGTTCCTTAAGGGCAAGGCCCTGTTTAATGTAAACGGGTTCATTGGCGAGTTGTTCTGCTTTTCGTTTTGCGTGAGCCAATCGAAGTTCTTCCAATTGCCCAAGCCATTCGAATTGTTCATCTGTTAGCTCCTGGGGACGTTCAACAACCACACCAGATGGGCAGACATTGATCGTAATGTTAATTGACGGCATTGCCATCACACGAGGATTACTGTTGCGTACGTGGACAACATGTTCGGTTGCTGATTTACGATCGACGCAATACTCTGTTTCTTGGAACTCAAATGCTTTTAACGGCGTTGGTTTTGTTTGACGTTTTGGAACACGACCAAGATCAACAATATAGGCGTAATCACAAACACGTTCTATTCCGTAAATACGGTTATCCGACCAGTTCTTACCAAACAGCTTGTTGTGATGATAAGATAGATATTCGGTTACCGTACCCTGAACAACGTCGAAGTCTTCTCGAAATTCAGGCTGGTACCAAATCGGACCGAGAATATCTGCGAACGATTCATGACGATATCGAGGATCGTGTCGGGTCCAGGTCATTCTCTGGTTAAGGTCGAAATCAACCAACAATTCTGTTAATTGCAGTTTTTCCTTCGGAGAAAGCTGGCGTTGATGATGCAAACTCAGGCAATCGATAAGCGGTAATGAAACCCACGATGCTAATGTGTACAAATCGATCCTGGCTAATCTCTTGGTCATACTCTTTTCCTAAGTCCCCATTGTTTATACACACGATATCTGGGAATAGTTAAAATATACGGCGTAAAACGAAATAGGAGAGTTTCTGACGTCATTTTCTCCCTCTTCGAATACCACCGATACCTCTTCGATCCAAGACGTCCCATGCACGTTTTATTTCATCCTCCGTCGCTCTGGTATCTGGAGGGACAACCATAACACAATCGTGGAATGGCCAGTGCGTCGGTCTAGGGTCAGCAAATAGATTATCCCATTCAAGCGTCCATGATTGCTTTGAACGATTATAATAGATCGTAAGGTACGTATTAGTGTACGCTGGGTAACCACGCATAACCGCAATATCTTTACGATCCTGCCGTTCCTGATTCCAATCGTTAAATCGTTTTCTTATTTTATCCCATCGCTTCCCCATGCTTTCTCCTACACGGCATAAAAGCCTGCCCCGAAGGACAGGCTCGATAGAACTTAATAACCATCCAATTTCAACGAAGGATGGTTGACGATATGTGCGTGTTTTGCTGGGTCGTATGGCTGATATGGAAAATAGCCGTGCCATTGACGACCTTGGCATTTCGTGCACATGAACTGACCACCGCTCCGCTGATTCTCGTAAGCGAGTTCAGTACTATCAACATGACCGCAACGTTCGCAGATAAACAGCGACATAACGCATCCCCACTCACTTGAACCTTTCGGTTCTGCATTAGAATAGCAAGAAACCGCTGTTCTTCGCTTCCGCTACAGTTTCATCACCAACTTTCGGTGCCTGTTGACGCGCGTTACGATGTTCAATGTAACGTTTCGCTTCATCAGCGATTTGTTTGATAATACCCCCTAAACGATCGGTACTTAAAACAAACGACGTCGCTTCACGGATCGGGCTGCTGTCAGGTACAAAACCGTCACAACTGTAAATAGCGTTAACACCCATGACTTTTGTCGCGTCTTTCGGATAAAGCGTACAGAAAGCAATCGGGCTATCGTTCTCTTTTGTCCAATCGTATCCCATGAACGTATTCAGTTCGGTGATGGTTGGTTCCAAACCGGTAACACGTGGATGGTTCAAGAAGTTTTCCAGGTCAGCGCTGTCAAGACGACGGTTCTCACCAGAAAACAGAACACAAAGCTGGCTAATAACAACCTGCACATCCAGGTTGACATCCTGCTCCGATTTCCCATTTTCGCCATTCATGTGATAGCTAACAATCACCGGACGTTTCAACCCTTCTGCGGCTGCCATCAGTCCTTTAAAGGTGCGGTCTGCGTTGATCGTCTGACGCTCATCATCGAACGAGGCAACGATGCAACATACCACACGTTCACCGCGTTCCAGCAGGTTAGCAACCAATGCAGGACCTGCAACAGAACCCGAACCGCCGCTTAAACTAAAGACCACGATATTAAATTTACCCGGTGTGTGTTTGTTAAGAATACCTGGGATTTGTGAACAGATCAGTTCAGCGTTCTCGTCACGCTTCTTACCCGAACCGTCTAACTCGCGGCCAGCTGCATCTTTAAAGATGTAAATATGATCATCGTCCAGTGTGCTATCGCGTAGGTTAGCACGGCTGGTATCGACATACGTCATGCTGTGTAATCCTTTCGCGACTTCGCCTTCAAATGCTGAGCCGATTTCGCCACCACAACCGCCGACCGCCCAAATATGTACTTGGTTCTCTTGCATGTGAACTCCTAACTTAGTATGTATTTAACGCACAATGAATCTTTCTTTACTAAAGGGGTGACCCATGGGTGCTATTGACTACAGTGTAGATCGTATCTGTCGTACAATACCGGCAGATATCCTACAGTATTGCTATATCGATCGTTACGACTGGCGTAACCGTTATCCACGTTCCGTCGAAGACATCATTACCGATTGGGTAATTCGTAAACGGGTTATCGGCGACATTGATATCTACGGGGGACTACAAACCGTTATTCCCCTTGATGATGCGGGTGTTACTATCGAAGAAGTCACCATTAACTGTTATGTTTTCCATATTCCATTGGAAGCCACACAGGGACGTTATATCACGTCCGCATTATCCATTATTTCAGGGAGCGTGAACAACTACGGAATAAACTATAACGGTCAATGGGGTGCTTTCAACCAAACCCAGTTCCAACGACAGCTTTGCGGATGGAACCCTGCAAGCAACACATTACAGCAAGGGATGAACGCATTCGGTCCCATGAACGTTCTTAGTACAGCGAACGTTGATATCATCGCTCCTAACACCATCATGGTGAACAACGTCACGCCTGTGCAGTTTCCACTGAGTCTACGCTGTTTCCTTGCCCACGATCCGGAACTCACCAACCTCAGCATGGAGGTTTGGAATGACTTCTATAAACTCTGTTTATATGCCACACAAAGTGACATTTACAACAGAACCGTTATCCGTCTTGATAGAGGCGTTACCGCACAAGGACAAGAAGTCGGTGCATTCAAGGAATACATCGACCGCTTCGCGGATGCTGAAAACACGTATCAAGAATTCCTGAACGAAACGTGGGCAGGTGTTGCCGCATGGAACGATCCACAAACTAAACGTCGCGCTATTCGTTTGCAAACCGGTTACTTCTGATTAGCTACCGCTTCCTCCCTCGGTGTTTTCGAGGGAGGTATTTGCCGTTTGAATACTTTCAGCATGTTCGCAAATTTAGCCGCGATGACACAGGCCGAAGCCGATAGTTTATTGCTGAAGATAAGATCGTCCGGCAAACAATCGAAATGAATACCGTATTCGGTCTTTGTCTCTTCAACAATCAACGACAACGCTGGTCTTGTCTTCTTGATATCGGTGGTATACAAACGTAAGAACGTTTCACCGTCTTCGCTATCCGTTAAACGATAAGCGTTTCCGGAAAACTCAACGTGTGGCGTAACGATATATTGAACACGATCGTCGGTAGGATGGATATTTAACCAACGTACCATATCGCTGCTACTCACGTTTTGCATATTTACTACGGTAAAAGCAAATAGTGTATCGTGGTGTTTGGAATAATGCAACACATATGCCGCATCTTTCTTTCTGTGAATCCCTTCAATATACTCTATTAACGTATAGCCTGATTTATATAGCTTTACTTGCGGTTTCTCGTTCATCATAACAACCCTTCCCGTTTCATCGCAGCACGCATACTTGCGTAAAGCGCATTCTTCATTGCACCTGGACGCAACGGATAACAAATCTCATATCGACGTCCTTGTTTCACAGCAATTTTCCTTCCATTCAAAAACAGCGTGCCATCATCCAGCAGCAACTCACCTTGTAGTACCATGAGTCCTGCTTTAACGTGACGTCCTTCTTCTTTAGTTAAGACCTTATAACCGTGTTTATCCAATAACCACAATTCGTAGATACCGTGCGCAGCCTTCGGCATTACTTTCTTCTTCGTCGTCATGGAAGATCCTCCTTAAACCCCTTGTCGGACCATCACCAACCGGAGCATGTTGTATTCCAATGTAGCGCTTTCTAATTCGAATTCATATCGATACCAGAAATTCGGTTCTAATTGACCTACAACACATTTACGAACTTCGGTCTGCACCTTCCTTGACAATCCCTGTAATAGTTGCGTTATCTCCGGCTTGAAGTAATACGCCAAACCTAATTGGTCGGAATAAAACAGGCCACAATCAAAGATGGCCTGTAAAATAACATATTCAACCATCAGGTGACGCGCATCAGGTTCGGGAAACGGCGAACGTAAAGCGAGGTCTAACACATCGACGATTGGGCCGACATAAACGGCGGCACGATACTCACGAATAACACTGATGTTATCCATGGTAACCTATTCGTTAACTGTCGCTTTCCGACGTATCGATGTAGTTGAAAATACGATCCCGTAAACACTCGTAACGAGGCAACGCGCTAAGAATGATCATCTTCAGCTGCATCGCGATCGACGTACGTTCTTCGTCCGATGCGTCGTCTCCCCATTTACCCGGCTTAACCTGAATGGGTTCGTTCGGATCCTGCGGAAATATAAAACTTAACAACAGATAGTCCGTGCGAAACTCCCACACTTCTCGACCATCGTTATCGGTTTCTTTACGCAACGTGAAGAGTTGACGTTCGGTGGTTGGATCCAGCATTAATGGTCGACCACGAACGATCTCCAGTTTACGCGGACTGACGAACGTTGTACGTTCCGGAAGGTACTTTTCAACATCGTCTGTATCCAGCAAGAACAAAATGATATCGTCGAAATACTTCGGTGCGTACGTGTGTATCGGTTCACCGTCGGTATACGAAGAGATCTCTTGAAGTATCGGCGTCTTATACGAGAAGTTCTGACACGAACCACGGGTGATCGGTAAGGTGTTCCACTGATGCTCTGTAGACAATTCAACAGGCACCAACGGATAGTCATCAATGAATACCACACACGTTGTGCTGACGGGTATTCTTCCATCGTTGCCTGGTTCAAAAACCAAACGTATCTTACCGGTAATTAACGCCATCTCATCCGGCATTAAATGGCTTGCTGAACGGGCAAGTCTGAAACCGCTCGCCTGTTTATAAGGTTCGGGTTTATAACCACGTACGATAAGAGAGATATCCGCAAGTTCAACGCTCACGAATGCGTTTTTGGTGTCTTCATTGTTCGTCGTTAACGTCATTGTTCATTTTCTCCGTTACAACAAATCGTTCAAGTTCACGTAATAAACGCTCTTTTAACGCAGGATCAACTTCCGGAGCATGTTTATCACGATACCATTCTGTCCCGTTGTATTGCAGGCTAACATGCCATGTTCCTAACGGGCTTTCCTCTGCAGCAGCGATGAAATTCTTAACACCGGTTTTGGTAGGATACTCCATGATAGGAACAGCTTGCTTCAGATCCATTACGGTAAGATCCTGGAAGTTATAATCCAGGAGCGTTAACGCACGATTCTTGCGTAACAGTAAACCACAATCCAAGATGGTGAAATCGATACCCCAGAAACGTAACTTGCCTCCAATCCCAACAGGAGTATGGCCACGATAAACCGAAAGATAAATTTCACCTTTATCGGTTTCTTTGTTGTATCCGGCAATGAAAGCTGCTGTGATTAATGGTTGGTGTCCTTTTGCTAAGAAGACGGGGTGGTTTTGATACAACCAGTCACTACGAATCAGATCGGTAACCTGACCTAAACGTGCGGTTGGTACCATCGTTGATCCTAAAGTCTCATCAACAGGAATCTGATAATACTCGAACAGAACACCGTCGACTTCTTCGGTAGCGTAAGGGGTACGTGCGGGATCGTTAAGCAGCTTACGGAGTTTTGTGTCGATTTCATTAACGCGGTTATCATGTTCTTTCTCACGGCTACCGATCACAAAAGCAACAAGATTGCGTACGCTAACAAAAACATCATCTTTTTCCGTGTCACTGAGATCAGCTTCATCAGGCATTGTTGTCCAATGTAGTGGTCCTTCAACAACCTTAAGCCATTTATCTTCGCGTTCAGGATAAACAAAAGGCTTATGCACAGGAACACTGGTGTGCTGAACACGTAATAACAGATTGCATAACGACGGTAATGTTTTCTCTAAAGGTGGGACAATACCACTCGTAACAGCAATGACATGACGGTTAAGAACAAGAGAAGCTGAATAAGTGATGTTATCTAATCCTGGTAATTGATCCATGATAGAAATCCTTAGTATGTTTGATATGTTGTTTAATTGACATATTAAGTTTAAAAGAGGTTATGTTTTACGTATGGTTAATAAAGTATTCTTATCTCTATTAAGTTACGTTCTATCTTTAGATAGTAAACTGATATAATGCTCCCCACCGCCCCATTCTCCCAAGTAATACTGACCTACCGGCCCTCTCCTTTTTAAGGGAGAGAGTAAGCATTCAGTATTGCTCAAATGAATAAACAAATTAGTACAAACTTACCGTCTTGAGATTTCAAGACGGCGTAGTAACTATTTGTCTCTTTAGGTTAACAACCTATTTCTGCGTAAACCTTCAACGATTCGAATACATCTTCCTTCTTTATCATCGTCTTGTATAGACGTGATTGAGCGATGATCTTTATCCATTGTTGGGGATCGTGTAAGTTCACATTTTCAAAACAGGGTGAGGTATTAGCTTCATCGAGTCGGATATACCCTAAGAGCAATCCTTCATGATGACCTCGACGGATTTCGATATGTGGTTTGAAGAAGATACGATTGTCTGGTGGATACCAGCTTACAGTGTAGTAATGGTTACCTGAAACAACGGTTTCATGAACGGTTTTTGTTTCGCCGTCAATAGCCGCGTTTACGCCGGGAATCATTAATTTTTGAAGCATGGGACATAAACCTCCATCAACATCGCATAAAGCGCACCGAGCCCATGCAGGACTCGGTCGGGGGCGAAGGTTGGCGTGTAACACACTTGTTCGGTTGGTGCTTGTTGACGAAAATCTAACGGATCTCCGTCGATAAGCATCTGTAGAAGATCAACATCATCTTGCAGCGTATCTTCATCGATGTATGCATCAACACAAAGCAGTCGGTGTAACTGCTCTGGTTTAATTGAAATACCCACAACCATGCAGTTGTTGTAGGTGGCGTTGTCCAGAAAGAAGTGAATGACGCCTGCTTGAGGATCACCGCCGTAGTGCAGCCAACGCGTAAAGCCAGCTGACATCATCCACAACGGATTGTGCTGCAACGCACTGACGACGCGGGTCTCGAATTCCAAACCAAACTTCTGGAAGATCGCACCCATCTGGAAACGATCTTCATCGAGACGGTAACGGAATATACAGGCATCGGATCCTGTTGAGTTGTCGTACACCGAAAGAAACCCACGATGGATTTCCACGGTAACATTGTTGTCGTCAAGCGTGGCACTTGCGGTGCCGTTAGAAAAGGTTGGAACAAAGCTCATCTTGTAATCCTTAATTTACCTGAATGAATTATCGTTGATGGGTCCACGATGCGACCGTATTTCGCGCTACGTAATACACGATGCCCAAAGAAGTCAGCGGTTTCCAAAACAACCGTATAACAACCGAGTTGATGTTGGTGTCCCCAAAACCGTTCAATGGGAATCCAGCAGGGCGTCATGCCCTTGTGTCGCCAATCCGTAACGCAACCGAATTCAGCAAACTGTTCAGTAAACCACTCATCAATATCGGTATCCGTAAAGAGAAACACGTGGTCTTTAACCAGATAAGCAAACCCCGGATAAAAAAGCTGAGGGTCATCCGGGTCACGAAGATAAACACGAAGTTTATCTAACGTACCCTCGATAACGATCGTATCGGGTAATCCTGGTGGCGTGAACCGAAGTTGGAAGTTATCCTCGTTTGCCGAGGCGTTAACCAAATACCCCAATTGAAGGGGCCGATGCAATTCGAAAAGGTTGAACGTTAATGCATATTCGATATACTCTAATCCTATATTCATGTCTGACCTATGTGGTATGGATGACAACGCTTTGCCTTCCGCGAGTGTATTCAGGAAGGTAATGTAGGTTTATTTTAATCTCCATTTCGCGATGATATGACAGTCTTTATTACGTTTACCATCTGAGGGAGCATGCTCATGTCTTCTATTTTACAGGTGTTTAATGCGCATGCGGAAGGCATTGACATCGACGAGTATTTTGTTAATCAGGTTATCCGTTACGCGACGCGCTTCCGTACGCAAGACCAAGAACACATGCGTTTTTTCGGTGGGGTTCTGCTAGGCGTGCAAAAAATCCGGTTCACAACAAAACATAACGATATGTGGTTTTCCGACGTCTTGATGATGGATGAAGAAAGCTTACGACGCGATTTGAGTAAACTGCCCTTTTACAATACGCAGACCAACCGCGTTGCATCGAATGCATTTAATCTAAGTTGCTGTTGGTTGCTCTATGCGATTTTCCATAGCAAACGAATCAAAAAAGAAAAGGTTCGTGAAGCCGGGATGCTTGCAGCAATGCAAGTCCTTCATTATAAATTCATTTGTGGTTTGGTAGCACGACGTTATCCTTATAACGCCGATCCGGCTATTGCCATTAAGGCGTACGATGAGTTGACGCTCAAATCGGGTATCAAACGCATGAACAGCTGGAACGAGTACATCGATGAGCGCTGTAATGCCATCATCGCGCGTAACAGTACACATTTCAGTCGCTGGTCAACCCTGGAGCCTGATAGCGTCGCCGAACGTTTCGTGCGTGATGTGAATACCGGAATCCGTAAAGTTATCAACCGTATCACTGATACGTACTACGCGATGTATGAAGAAGGTAAGAAAATCGGCACGTCTTCTCAAACCGTAGAGTTGGACGATGGTCTCGCTGTCCGTGATATTAAACGTAACGAAACCACGTATCGTCAATACCTGTTCGAAATCGCTTATGACCGAACAAGTTTCGTTAAACGTGAACTCATGGTCGTCATCCTTGACGTGCATCATACCACCAATCTCTTATCCCTTGAGCGAGCATTAAGCTATATCAGCGCTAACGTAGAACGACCGACGAAAGATGGAAAACAGGTCTCTCAGATGTTGCGGCTTGTAATGGAGCATGCTATCGAGTATATCATCTTGAATAAGGTCGATATGCGTGATCTTACGTTCTTATTCTACATGCGTAACGTGTATACGTCTAACCGTACCAGCAACCCGAAACTGTTAGAACTGCGTAAACTCGGCTCTGAAATTATTAAGAAAGCAACCAATGCAAGAAACGACGCTGAAGCCGCAGCGACACGCACAGGCGTCTTTCTCTACATCCTGCTTCGTGTGTTTAGCCGTAACTACTATGTTCGTCGTGCGATGTCGCGTTAACAAGGTAACGGTAAAACTTTACTGACCTTGGTTATTATTTGAAGCATAGGGCTTCACCCAGGAGTACCATCCCTTTAAGTCGTTTGTCCTCTCCTGGTTAACTGTCGTTCTCTCACAGTGCTCGGCAGACCAAAAAAATGCTCAGGCCTCATAGCCTCCTCTGGGAATGGAACCCAGAGGAGGACTATGTTTGCCTTAAAATTCAATGCGACCTTTTGTCGTAAATAATACGCCTCTTTGCCAGCAGAAAAGATCCTCTGATTGAGCGCAAACACGAATACCCGCATCGAATAGATGTTTTGTTCTGGCGCTTAAACAATCTGGATCTTCTACATACAACAGAAGACGTTGACATTTATTTTGAATGCGTTCAACAAGGATGTTCTTATCGCTTAAAATAAAATGCGCGTTATCTGTTAAGTTATCGTCAGTTTCCAGCTGCCTGACAAGTTTGATTAAAATACGCAATTGCTCAAGTGTGTCATGATCAAATGAATCGCCCATGGCGTACCTCAACGTTCTACGTCATTAGTATTATAATACTTACGTTATAATCTCCCCGCCGGTATTAACGGGGAGTCTGCAGACTACTCTTAGAAAAAACCTCCCGGACGGTACTGACCCATCGTCATCCACGCATTACGAGAAATATTTCGTTCGTTCGAAGAGCGGCTTATCTGACGATAAGTATTCGCACGTTCCTCCCTTGCTTTCGTGATCATCGCGTCAATAGAAACGGACGCTGAATCCTCTCCACGTATTTTTCCTTTATACGTAAGAAGCTCTGCCTCCAACCGATCCAAGATAAGACCGTTAGTTTCGGTTTTAAGCAACTCATAGATTTCAGCAACACGCTGACGCAATTTCGTCTGCTGTTGGTTCAGATAAGCTTCGTACGGATCAATTTCACCCGTTACAGATGCCGGTAAACGACTCATGACTTTAAGCGGATCGATACCGTAGTGAATCTGTTTCTTAGCGCGCTTAATGAACCACATCGCTAACATCCATGCGAAGGTCATGTCATCGTGCATGCCATCCTGGTGGTCGACACGCCCGTCTTTGATAACCAATCCAAGGATCTCAGAACACAGCATCTTGTCACGTAACTGTCCACGGGTTTCTACAATACCTTCCATCAAGATATCGGAATACAACTCCATACGTTTGCGTGCGTCCGTCGTGAAGCCCAAATGCCGTTTACGTTGAGCGTACCAACTTTCGTCACGCATACTCAATGGTAACTTCAGGTCTTCAAACATCGCTGGGTTATCGGCGTGTCGGTCCACAATGGTGTTGTACACACGTTTGAACACGTCGATACCTGCTTGTCTCAGGAACTCTTCAATTGCGTCTAACAGCATGATTGCACTGCTTTTACGTTCAGGAATCAACGTAACGTTCTTATAGCGCATCATGAAGTTGGCCATCCAACGAGCAAAAGAAAGCAAGCTTAGTTTATTAAAACGTCCTGTAGCGACAACTTCTGCTGTTTCCACATCTACCATCACCAGACCGATGGCATCACGACCGATAGCGTCACTGGTGTCTAAACCCGCAACCACCTTATTGTTCTGCATGTACGTCTCGATTTGACCTCGAGGTATATACCAGTTAATGCAGTAGCCTTCGGGTGAGATCTCAATATGATCGATTTCGCGTTGTCCTGCCATGATCATCTCAACCATCTCAGCGGTTAACGGGCTTTCTGCTGAACCGTTGGTCCAGATGTTCATGTAGTCGCGGTCTTTCTGAAGTTTATCACCTTCCGTTTCGTTCATGGTTTTTGCTAACCATTCGTCACTGAATCCCAACTGAGCATGGTTCCATTGTGCCCCGATCCTGACAGTTGCTTTACTAAGCTCACACGGTACGTTGTTCAATACCGTCTGATGCAGATGCTTTTCGTTACGGCAGTCAAAGAAACTTTCAGAGAACGGCGCTGAACGCATGAAAACTTCATAGGCCCATTTACCTTCACGTTTATCCAATTCACCCGCTGTTGTCGTATAGATGATACTTGTCAAGTCGCCGTTGCTTAACGCTTCATCACGCGCCGCACCCATCGCACCGATACCAGCAGGAACAATAATTTCGATGTACTTTGTAAACGCGGTTTCGTCGCTATGGAATATCGGGGTTGTTAGACCACGACCGATGTTTGTTGCTTGTTTCTTATCCGAACGTGGGATCTTCACCGATAACTTGTTCTTGAAACGTGTGTAGGTCACGTTCTCTTTGTTCGATGAATCACGACTATCCAACGTCCAAAGATACGCAGGTAACAGGTCGCGTATACTGCGCACGTCTTCTACTGTTTTCGTACGAGCATCGCCGTCTTTTGTTAGCTGAATAACCTCGGTGTTTCGACTACGAACATAGGTTAGATAACAGAACAATCCCAACATGGTCATGGATTTACCGGTCTGACGTATCTGTATCTGATACCAGTTCGTTCGGGTAAATATTCCCCAAAGCATCGGAATGTTACCACGGTTAGCGCGGAAAGAAATTTTGTTATCACCCGCTTTAGCTGGAACGCGCATCACTTCACGGAAGAAGTACCACGGATTAAGATAGCATTCCGCACTGATCATCTGAATTTGTTCTGACGTCAAATTCGGTGCGTGGGGATCAACACCAATCAATCTTGGGTTTAATAATGCCATGAAAAACGCGGAGTTTCGGACACCGAATTCACGGCGATACAAGATCGCTAAATCACGCCAACTTGTGTTTGTGGTTTCCCAGTGTGGGACAGCCTGAGGAAAATAATCCCAATCTTCCTCAAACAGGATGATTTTTTTCGGATCGACAATCGACATATAAACTCCTCCGATGGAGGGTGCCGAGCACCCTCCATCGTTGTATTACTTTATGCGACTTTACTAATAACGACTGCGGTGATGCCGAGATGTAGGTCGACGCCATTCTGTACTTTAATCCAGCGGATATACAGGTTAGCGTTATCCTGTCCCGTACCACCTGGGACGTTATTGTTCTTATTCCATTGTGAGATTTCGAAACGTTTCTGCACGTTAGGACCAACCATGATTTCAAAATGGGTCGGTTCTGGCGCTTTCGATTCCGTCTTCTCAAGATAGAGTGGGTGTGTCGCGTAGTAAAGTTGATTCAACCATTCACCCAGATCTGAGTGTTTGTTTGTCAAATCAACATACGCGTTACCCGCAACATCGTAAGTAAACAACGCTTTCGTATTACGACCATACACGTCTGTTGTCGTCGGTGTTGTTTGCGAACTGAACGTTACTGTCCAGTAATCACCGGATGTCGCCGAACCTGCTTGCAGTAGCGTCATTCGAATAGTCTGCGTATGACGTACACGTTTGTAAATGGTAGGGTCGACTTCATCTAACCAGATATTGTACGCAAATTCCTGAGGTTGTCCGTATTTCTTCGGATTAAACTCAGGACTATTCAATGCCAACTGTACTTTATCGGTTACGTTGTAATACCGTTCGCGGTCAACGTTATACAACCAGAATACCAACTGGTACCCCACTGCATCAGATACCCATTGCGGATAACAGAACAGTTTAACACTGTAAGCACCCTTCGCCTCTTTAGAAACGACGGTATAAGGTACGCTGATATGTTTCACTGCTCCTGGTAATGCGTAGGACGTGTCCTCATCGTCATCCAGGTAGTAGTGTAACGCCAATGGATGTTTGCTGTTGATGACCTGGGACGTGAAGACGTTAAGGCCGTCCAACACAACCTTGTTACCCGTAACCGGCCAGTGCTTAATGGAGCCGTCGCTGTAAGTGACTTCCGCTTGAAGGTCAACGGAATCCAGGTTGACGTTAATCGGCAACTCAAGCAGTTTGGAATCACTGTTACTTAGCCATGTTGACTTCAGTCGTACTCCGTCTTCCAGAATGTATTTAATACCCTGGTCTGGTGTGCGTACATAGTCGGTGATACGAACGATCATGCGTTTCATGGACAACGGTTGTGGTCCATCACCATAACCTACCACCATCACCTGCTCAAAATCTTCGACAGGCTTAATGCAGTAACCTTCACGGGGTGCCCAGATGGCTTTATTCGTTCCATCTTTGTAAGCGATAAGCTGACATGGAATAAAGTCACTGATCTTATTCCCGCTGTTGTCGTACATCGCACTGATAATTTCACCGTTAGCGCTGATGTCAGAACCACGGAACACCGCGATACGTCGAATATCCGATCCATGCAAGTGGAAACGGCGATCGATGTTCATTGTAGCCGGGATCGTGTTCGTATTAATCAATACACGCCACGTATCGTACGACCATGTCGGATCGATACCTTCAAAGGTTGTCGTCCCATCACCCTGACCATCAAACGGAGCAGATAACTGTCCGATAAGTTTAAGGGTACTTAGTTTTGTGCGATCGTCTACGGCGATAACACGGTATACCGCATTCGTATCCCAGTCTTCAACTTTATCATCCACGTTGGGGACGTAAAGTTTCCAGTCTTCTTCAACACCATTATAGATCTCTTTATACGCATAGGTGGTATAGCGTCTGTCGAGATCCTGAATAGCGAGTTTATCCGGATGCTGTTGTGCGTAAAGCACCGGATTGGTAATCTCTCTTCCCATTATCACTCACCTTTGATTGTGTAAAACTTCGTGAAGTCCACGCGATCTTTCAAGAACTCACGACTGACACGTTCTAAGAACCGCAGTTGTTTAACCGTAACTTCGAGCGGCGTCCAACTGTCATGTGGATGAATAGAAACCATCCGCCAATCGTAATTACGTAACGCGGGATCGTAGTCATAGAACCATTTATACGGCTCCATGAAATCCATCAGCTTAACGTCCTGCATATCAGGATCAGGGTCGATAACACCGTTGATAAGATCGTACGTTACTGCCATCAGCGTTGGACTGATAAGCTGATATTTGTTTTCAATCGTTACCGGCGTATCATACTTCACACGAGGGAAATACAAGGACATATAGTCTTCAACGCGTTTATCGGTTTCAAGACTCTTGTCGCGTAGATAATAGGTGTCCGTGTTCACGAGACCGCGGATAGGGGCAATAACACGGTAAATCGCATAAGGTACTCCATCGTTGACTTTGATGTCAGCAGGGTATTGTGTATCCTCTGCGGTAACCACTTCGCTACGATCGTAAATACGTCCACCAACCACAATACGAACAACATGATCGTCACGAACATTGAACACGTCATCGTAAGAAAGCTGGCCGTGCATCGTCCAACCGGTATCGTAAACAGGTTCGGTGGTTAAGTCTGTGCGTGGAAAACCCGTACACCTCACGGTAACCGTGTGTGTGTTCCCTTCACTGAAGTAACGTTTCGCGTTGATCACGATCGTTGGCCATTTTACGATATAATCGATATCGCGCACCAAGCTGTAGCTTTTGGTTGCTTTCCCGTCACCTAACCATACTTCGATTTGACCCGGTTCGAAAGGTAACGGATATTCAACATCGATGCCTGTAGTAACATCCAACCACACGGTGTGATTACGATGTTGTATCGTGGTCTTATACGCTAAGAAGTAGGTATCGAACAATACGAGACCGGTTTTCTTGCGCCCGTCTAACGCCCATTTTATTACCCCGTTTTCTTCTGATACCACCGAGGCATCGTCGGTAACATCCTTCCACGTGTTCGCAACAGGTTGTCCGTTACGAAGGTTTACGCTATAACAGCGGTAACTCGCCCATTCACGGATTGGGACGTCGGCAACACCCATCACGTAATCGAGTGTTCTTCCACCAACACCAGACCGACCCTCAACGTAGGACGTTGTTTTATACTGCGGATAAAAATGTCGACCTGCCGGATGTTGTGTGATGCCCAATAATAGACCATTATTATCGTACTCGAAGAACGTCGCATTTGCACGCAAGCCCCAGGGTACTTCAGCGGCAGGTGTACCTATTTCGTCGGTAACACGTTGTGGGCTATCCGCAACCAGTTTCGCCATCGCGTTATACCCGTAAGCGGAGGTCACCATGTCGATTGTGACGCTGCTTTCCTTATTACGCATGATACGCGTATAATCGCTGGCTTCAAGCGTACGCGCAAAGAACTCGGGTATATTAGCGTTCTGTTCCAACATCGCGCCAATGATGACGTCGTCTGGAAGTTTATACAGTTCGTGGATGCGGTTATGTTCAAAGGTTAAATACGTTTTCAAACCGCTATCACGGACAACCACTTCCAGGGTTAAATCACGAAGCGAATCCGCACCATCAATTCGTTCAACGAAATAGCTGACGTAATCAACAGGAATCCCATAATCACGATGTGTGAGCATGCGGATACTATTTTCCTGGTTGGTGTGGTAATAACGTCCTTTTCCGTTAGGGCCTTTCACGTAGATATCAACGTCATCGCGATATTGGATTTTAGTATCCACTTCATCTTTCGGTGGATGAATAAGATACTTCACTTTTTTATCCAGATCGCTGTTGTACGTTTTAAGATCTTCTACACGGAAGCTATATCGATGTACAACCGTACCGTCATAGACGACTTGAATGCTATCACCGATCTTAAAACTTGACGGTGGGATGTCATCAACCGCTTCACCATTGATGCTGCAATGCGTCCAACCGATTCCGGTTTCCTGGATCTTTTTACGCCACGCGTATAGCTGACGTTGCCATTGCAGAACCTGTGTTGAACTGGTTACAATCCCCCCAAGGACATGCACTTCACGTCCCGTCGGTTTCGTGTATGCTGGATAACCTTCCGCGAAGTCAGCATTGAGATAGGTACGCCAGTAATAATCGCCAACGCCAAGGTCAGCGATATTCGGTTGGTCTAACACGCAGACCAACATCGTTTCGTTTTCCAGATTACCTGTCCATGTCAATGTCAGCGGGAATTCTTTACCGTCCTCAGTATAGATGTTGTAATATGAACCCTTCACTTCGCAGAACTTGCTGAGTTCTCGCCACCACAACCGCCCAGCCCCGACATTAAAATCCTCACCCATATGTCGTCCGATAACAAACACATGGAACGTATTCGTGTCGTCAGGAAGATTGAATGTACGATGCCAAGCTGTAAAGTTTTTTACGGCACCGGTCTTTCCGGTAATACGACGCATCTTGATACGATGCTGGTTGTCCATTAATGGACGACAGTTCACATTCAGCGCAGCATGATTTATCAAGTATTGCGCTGTAGGATTAGAAGCGTTCAACACCACGGCATGCCTCCAGGAGGTATTTCATGTTGGCTTGGAAATCATTGACGTCACGCGCCATACGACGCTGATCCGCCATGAGACGAGCCAACACGGTATCACGGTAACCACGGTCGTGGTCGGCAGCAGAGCATAAAAGAATAAATGTTGGCGGATGCTCTAAAGCGATTCCAGCAACTTCTTTACTGTACCCCCCAACCCAACTGTACGCGGTGATTTCAAACAACAGCGCTTGGGTTAACGTATTCAAACGGGGACTAATATTACTTTCTTTTAGTGCGGTTACAAAAGCCGCCATGTTAGGGATATAACCCAGGTTTTCGGTTACGATGCCGATGCTTGCAAAATCGTAACGAAGCGTTGTCTGGATGGTGCGCACCATAGTTAGTCTTTCATTATTTGTAAGGCTATCTTTAAACAAGCAAAGATAATACCATGCTGTTATGATGGCAACATCACGACGTTGTTGAAGGTCCAGTCCTAAACGCTGTGTAATTTGTCCGCTAATCCAATCACAAAAGACACGCATCGGGATAGGGCCAAGACGTTCAAAAGGACGTGTGCCCAAGGATTCCCATCCTACCTGAAGATACGCACGTGATTGAAGAAAGTTATATTCACGTTCGTTAACAACGGTAGTACGCGATCCTGGGCGTGAGGTGTCTGTTGGAGTGCGTGCGTAAGCGCGTTGGTCAACAACAACGCGCTGTCCATCCATCACCGTTTTAATGACCAACGGATGGCCAAAAGAAGGGATATCGTCCAGCGTATTTTTGTTGCCAATAACTTCGAGAACGGGGGTGTTTACAGCACTTTCTTCACCTGGTGCACTTAACAATCCGCCGACGTAAGCAATTTCGACAGCGGTTCGGATACGGTCAATGCCTTTCAGTTTTGTTCCAACAGTTGTGTCGTAAGGAGAGATGAACATATGTAATTCCTTTATTACGGCATATAAGAAAACGGGTTAAGCACACAGATTTACGCATAATTGTAATTTTTTACGTTATGCCTATGACATTGTGTCACGTGTGCAATTATGTCATACAATTTCCTTAAATTAAGGAGAGTTCCATGAGGCTTAAGAATAGCACGCCTCGCGCGATTTTTACGGGCTTTAAAGAGGGTCTTACCACGGATCCGGTTACAGCCCCAGAGATCACGCCCATTCACCTCCCGTATGTTTTCATTCAGGGCGGTCGTGGTAAAGAGGACACCTTGCTGTTAACAGGGGACGCCCTGTCTACAGTCTACGGTGAAGATATGCTGAACTACCGCAGTAAGTACGCTTCTCCGGCAACATTGATTGCTCGCCAAGCTGCTTCTACGGGTAGCGCAATCTTCACAAAACGTTTGGTTGCACCGGATGCGACAGCAGCACGTATTCGTATCGGTGTTGAAATCGTTGCCGATAAACTGGTCGTTTACCAGCGTAACGTTGACGGGTCTTTCAAAAAGGACACCGCCGGTAACAAAATCCCCGACGGCGATAAAACCGTTGATGGGTTGAAACTGCGCTGGGTTGTTAACCACGACAAAGATGCCGAAACACCGAATGCTTTCGGTAAAGATGAAGTGGTTCTCGGACAACTGACGGCAACTGACGGTGCCCAGAGTAACTACTATCCTATTCTGGATGGGTTAGTAAGCTGGCGTGGTGCTGACGGGGATAACATCGGCGTGCGTTTGGAAGCACCGACCGCGCTGAGCAGTAACCCTACCCGTACCGATATTATCGAACGCATCGGTGCTTTCCTGTACCGCATCCAGTTCGTGGAACGCAAGTCTTCACGTACTGCGCCGACAGTCATTCGTACAATCAGCGGTATGGAACAAGAAACCTTCGCACTGCAGGAAGGTGTTATCCAGCCTGATGATGAAACCGATCTGTCCTTCGGTAAAGTGGTCGTTGATGCCTACGAGTATAACGAGACGGGTAACACCCCGATCTTTGCTCCGATGGATCAGATGCATCTTTATCAGAAGAACATCGACGAAATCGTCAAGAAGCTGTACGAATCTGAAAGCAAAGCTAACAACGATCTGTTAACCGACGTCGAATTCGTCGAAGGACAGATGAACATCTTCACCGGTGTTGATTACAACGGTATTCCGTATCAAACCATCGAAGTTCTCGATGCGGATCAGGGCGGCGCTATCTTCGATGGTACCAGCACCTTCTACGCAATCGGTGGTAGTGATGGTGACGTAAGCTGGGATACCTTCGATGCGTTAGCGAAGCAGCAGTTCGAATCGTTCGGCAACATGGGTGAAGACCTGGAAGACATGGCTTTCTATCCGTTCTCTATTGTGTATGACATTGGTTACAAAGTCGACACGAAGAAAGCGATGGCGAATGTCTTGTCTCTGCGTCCTGACGTCATGATTATTGCATCAACCCACACCTGGAAGGGCGTGGAGCTGAACGTCGACGAAGAAAGCTCCATGGGTGCAATGCTGCGTAACTACTACCGTCTGCATCCAGAAAGCGTGCTTTACAATACCCCAGCCTGTCGTGCTGCTGTGTTCATGCAATATGGCGAAAGCATCGAAGCGCCAAGCCTGGGTAAAGTTCCGCTGACGCTGGAAGTTGCTAATAAACTTGCAACGTACATGGGTGCTTCAGATGGTGTTATCCGCGGTACCCGCATCGATAACAACCCTGGTAACGTTGTCACAACGATGCGTAAAATCAACAAGACGTATCGTAACGCAACGGTCCGCGATCGTGATTGGGAAAACGGCTTGAACTATGTTCAGACCTATAACCGTAATTCCAACTTCTTCCCGGCTTGGGGCACGATTTACAATAACGACCGTTCGGTATGGCGTTCGTTGATCAACGTGATCATCGGTTGCGATCTGACTCGTGTCTGCTATCGTCTCTGGGCAGAAACCACCGGTACCACAGGAATGGACGAGTCGCTGTTCCTGAAACTGATGGGTGAACGCTTCCTGGAATACACCACGGGTCGTTACAACGACCATGTGACTGTTAAGGGACGTTTCTACCTGGATAAAGAAGACGGTTATAACGGCTTCAGCTATCATGGTGATATCAGCCTGATCGGTGATCCGGGTATGACCGTGGGTACGTTTACCATCACCGGGCTGCGTCGTAACACCGAAGCAGCAGAAGCGGCGTAATGAGAGGAGTCCATAATGCGTCCTGATAATACCCTACTCGGTGAACAGGGTGTTGGTGCTCTTAGCAACGCGGCTATGGTCGATATTCGTGCGGGTGCCCAAAACGGGTACATCAGCAATATCGGTACGTACGTTGCTAACGCCAACTACATTCCGAACCAAATGTTCTGTCTCCTGCTGGAGGCACCACGTGGTTTCAACTATCTGCCTAACCCGGATGTACAGATTGGTTATCTGAAGGCGTTGGTAGAAGAGGTTGCGCATTCGATTACCGGTCTGCAACGCGGACTGGAAGTTGAATTCGTTAGCGTTCCAGTTTCTGGTTCCGGTGAAATCCAGGAAGAAGTCTCCGACGTTAAACGTCCTCGCTCTAACCCGACTTTCGGGATCTATGAGAAAGAAGGTCGTTCCGTCAGCTACTTCCTGGAACAATGGATCACGTATCTGTTGATGGACCCGGATGCTAAATATCCGATGCTGTCGTCTATCGTATCCACCGGTGGTCCGACCGACCTGCTGGCGGATTATCGTAGCGCAACAATGCTGTTCGTTGAACCAGACCGTCAACACAAGAAAGTGGTTAACGCCTGGTTGTGTACGAACATGATGCCTCACGGTACCGGCGACTGGACATCACGTCGTAACAAGAACGATGCGCCAAACGTGGTAGAATTGAGCATTCAGTTCACTGCGCTAACACAGACCAACTACGGCGTGCGTGCTTTTGCGCAGCGTCTGTTGGACAAGATGAATCTGCTTAAAGTAAACCCGGATTTCCGTCCGGCTTATCTGAGCGACATCGATCCCGCTGTGGCAGCGCAGAAGGTTGGCTACACCTTCGACTTTGATAACAGCGATACCTTCGAGGTACCGAACGCTTATCAAAACGTAACACCTCGCGTGTAACGTAAAAAAAGCATAGTAACTCCCTCCTTCCCTAGCCATCAAGGCCGGGGAAGGAGGATTTATAGTTTATTTACTGTTTGTTCTTAGCTTCACGGATGAAAATGACGTCGGGATATTCTTGGGATTCAATGAATTCAGGATTACGATAACGACGAATATGACACATCGTCGTACATGCAAGTTTATAAAGATGTTCCTCCTCACGTTGTGTTAGTAACATCAATTGTGTATCTGGAATCACGAACGGGAGTCTTTCATTCACGTATTCTTGAAGGTTGTTGAGATCATCGTGATGAATACCCTCTGAGAGCTTATATAACGCTTCCAGCAATTCTAATCCACCGAATTGATAACTTCCTATTGTTGTCTTAAACAATGCGCCAGAACGCGTGGTGGATGCTCTATCGGCAACATCGTATTGTTCCAACATATACCCGTAGACCATGCTGCGTCTATCCAACGTTTCCGTAACGAGATTACGCCACCGTTCCAGTCTTTTGAGCGCCTTGTCGATAGAGTAAACGATCATGTCATGCTCATCCAACTCTTCCGCGATACCCAATAGCTCGGTGTTGTTAGGTTTTGCTGCGCCGATAAGAAAAACACTCATTACTCAAACTCCTTATTCCAAAACTCGATTAACGAATCGAGCTGTTCCTTACTGGTTATCTCACCTCCTCTAACAAAATGAAATCGTTCTTGAATCGCGATCTTTTCGAGGATATCGGTAAGCAAATGACGGTGACAGAAATTTCCTGCAGGACAATAACACCCTAACGCCACGACCGGATGAGAGAATAAAGCCAGCCATTCCGGTGTGTGATCAACAAAGCTTTTACGCATAAGCGCGTAATAGCCTGTGGTATACTCATCCTCGGTTAACGTTTTTGATTTGATTCCTGTAACAAGTTCCCATGATGGTGCGAAGAGCGGGTTACCTGTTTTCACCGTCGTGTCCAATAGGAACGCTCGTGTGCCTGAAAGCCAACGATGTTTGGCTAATTGAAGGGTGTATAAAAACACAGCGCTAACCCCAAAGGATAAAAATAAAACCTTGACATAACCACCACCGCAACCCCGATACAGGGCTACGGTGGGGTCATACAGAGAGACGTGTTAGGTTATAATCAGTCTTTCAGCAGCTCAGCTGCATACGCACTGATGTTGTCGCGGATATGCTTAACCTGAGTTGTTGGGAAAGATTTCTTATACGCGGTGGTCAGACGTCCGTAAACCTGTTTCTTCTCGTTAGAGCCGAAACCAACTTCAGCGCTACGTTGAATTGTTGCAGACACAACGTCTTTACCCAGCGGCAGTGTAACAGAAACAACATCAACCTGCTTGTTATCCGCCATGAACTGCGCACCAACGCGACCAACCGCCAGGCCGTGAGCCAGACCGATATCAGTGGTCAGCTTCTGTGCTTTTTCCAGGATTTCTTTTTCTTCCGGTGTTACCAGAGTACCCAGGAAATCACTGCCTAACTTCTGGCTACCGGATTCGTCCAGTTTGATACCAGCTGCGATTTTATCAGAAAGCGCCTGAACTTCCGGACGTACGTTAGAAGTGGTTTCAGTTGCTACGGTGGTTTCTACAGCTTCAGACATGTTAATACTCCAATTAGTTTTTTCGATCGATCAAAAGGATAAAATCAGAAGATTCTTTCTTCATAGGGAAAACACAAGTCGGTTAAGGTTTACTTCTCAAACTCCTTGCGTTCTATCAGTTAGGTAATATAGACCTCAACTTTTTTCCAATAATGCCGCAACGTTCCGCGCGAAACGAATAACTTTGTAATTGCGGGTCTGTTTGACATCTTCTCCATCGCTGTCATCTTCGGACGGATCTTCCCACATGAAGTCTTGTTCGTCCGCTTTCTGTAAGTAGCGGTATAACTGCACCATGCTGCGTGCGGTTGGAGAGATAGCGCGAAGTTCGTCTAAATCTTCATCGGTAAGCAGAACATGCGGTGAACGCAGTGGTTCCATCGCCGTATTACACAGCAGACGAATAAGCAGATCGACACACGGAATAACGGAACTTGGTGAGGCGATTTCTGGGTGTAGTGTATAACCCCAATACACGCTGTTAAAATAGGTCAATACCGCAGGTAATGAAGGATGTTCCATCACACGACCAATTTGCTGTCTTACAATAGATGCACGATCGTTCAGTACATCGAGAGTAATTTGTTGCGGTTCCATAACAGCAAGTGACATACCGTACGCATCGGCTACGCCAAGGATTTCATGAAGAGCCGAACGCTCTTCTTCTGCGGATGTTGTCCCGATCGCTTTACGTCCAGCAAGTTCGATTAGCATCGGTGAAACAGTTTCTTTAACCTCGTTTAAAGAAGCCTGGTAAGCATGTTTGTGAAGGTACAGTGTCCACGCTAATGCGCGCTCAGCCGCATGAAGCAGATCGACATAAGACTGTTCTTGATAGCATGGTCCGTACACGCTCACCGCAAGCTTGGTGGCTTTCTCGGAAGCTTGCATAATGGCATCCGGTGATTTAGGCATATCGCGTTCTTCTTGCATCTTTTAAATTCCTACTTAACAATAAAGTTTATATACGGCGTATGTATCCGTAGAATAATGAGTTCTGGTAAGATCTTACATCAAAATGACGGCATAAAAAGTACCTCCTTACCCACATGGGTAAGGAGGTTCGTCCATCACGACGGAAGGACGTTATGTGACGCGGTGTCCATAACGGCCCTGGTAGCAGGCATTAAAAAGATAACAAAAGGATGTAAGTTGAGCTAAACCACCTAAATACGGTAACGATTACTTCCGTACACAATATAACGTAACATCTTTTACCACTGATTAAAGCTGCCCGCTTTAACGATGTCACAACGCAGATGGTTACATAACTGATCCAGGAAGACAACCGGACTGTCACCGGACAACATGGCCAGCGCATGTTGACCGCCAGAACGAACAACGAGATCATCAACCATTGGCGCAGTAATCGGGAGATCGTACGCGTCCATGATTGCTTTGGCTTCCTGTTCTACGTCTTTCTGAAACCCTTCCATCGTCGGAGAGTCATATTTGGTTGCAAACTCGATCCCAGGCAAGTTAACGTAATCGTAAGTCATCACGCGGGTCATAACACGACGTCGCTCACGTTGCCAGATCTGGGGATCGGTTAACGCACGAACTGAAAAACACACGTTCACCAGAGGCGTTTCAAAATCCTTACGTAACGCATCACCGTACGGACCACAAGGAATAACGTCCCCCATCACCATCACGACAGGACGACCGCGACGATCGCGTCCTGCTTCTTCCAACCAAATCTTAGAAAAGCAATGACTCACTTTGGTTTCTTCGATTCGTAATGCACGCTGTAAAAAGCTGGTGGCATCCTGACCGATCTCTGGTTTAGGATGACCGTATTCACCTTTCAACGAACGATTGCGTGCGTTTGTTTGCAGTAAGCTGTTTTCCAGGAACAACGGTTTCGAACGCTCAAGTTCGTAATATTCTTCGGTATTGTTAAAACAGTTAAACCCACCGATAACACAGGTGTAGGCACCGTCAGCGTTAGGACGGATAATACCTTTTTTATTCACACCGAGATAACTGGTGCAAACAAGATTACTAATTGGTGGTTGCATCATAACCCCTTTATAAGCAACTGAATGAAAAACGTTACCTTCCCGCTTTTACGTCAAGAAGGTGACACGTAAGCGTTATATCACCATTCATACGATCCGGCGCACTGATGTCCCAACAGCACCAATGCGTCGTCTTTGGCGGCCAGGTATTTTTCTAACGTTATCCGTGAAACAGACACATTGGAGAAATCCATCACACCTAAGCGATGATCGTAATGGTTAATTTGCATCCGGTAATAACCTTTCTTTACCACCAAAAACTCACCCTGACGCAACCATAACGGAACGTTGTCCACCTCCGCATGGATATAAAACACCGGACATTCTGTCGTAACGGAGTTTTCCTTCCCATCACTATCCGTGATCTTCCCTTTGGGAACAGCCGCGATAAAACATTCTCCGATACGTTCGGTTTGATACCCGTTCGGATAGCGTGGATCGTGAAATAGCCAATGCTCATCGCTGATATCAACATCGGATAACAGCGTACGATGTGGACGTAAGGCGATGTCAAACGGAACACGATAGATAACGTACCCGCCTAACCAATGCGCTAAGTGGCCACCGGAATAGTACTGCTTGATTGCGGTACTGTAACCGTATACACAACCCATCAAACTGCTGGATACACAGATCCTTGGAAACGATCCATCTTCCATACGCAAGGTACGTTGAGGAATACGCGGCATCATCGTTTTCAGTTCGGTATCGGTGCTAATATGCAATAAACCGAAAGGAAGCGTTTTACTCGGGACCCACGCGCAACGTTCCATAATCGCTCTTGGGACAATAGTCTCGATAGACGATAACATATCACCCCCTCAGAATCGCTTCTGTTTCGCTGATCGTGTCCGCGGGATAAACCAAACTACTGTCGATTGCATTGTTCACGTAACCACCCATCAGGTTGGTGATGGTGTTTGTGCCGCTATCGATAATGTTTCGTAATCCGATGTCGATGGCTTTTAACGTGCCGCGTTCTTCATCTGAAAGCAGACGCCACGCCCGACGGCGATCGTTGGGGTCACGCGTGGTGATAGAAGCCAGAACAGAATAGATACTGCTATCCGCATTCAATTTAACACCGGCCAATTTCGCCGATGTGTAGAGCAGCTGATATTTTTCTTTTTCAGTATACCACCATGGCACTTTACCGAGCGTATAGATCTCGTTATACATCAGCCATGGGAAAGAGTTTCGCATCACGACATCGGTCGACACCAACACCGTGTCACCAGGAAGAAATACGAACTCGTAAAACGGCTGACCATCCATGGTGATTTCACGGATGTCAGACGGGTCGATATGGAGCTGGGTCAATGCGTGGCTGACACCATACTGACCATCAGGAAGAATAATCGGGCAGCACGCACAAACCCGGTTCTCACTCCCAATGATAGATAAACCCAATCCCTCGTAACGGACGGGCGTCAGAATCGAACACCCGCCACGAGTAACAACAGATTTATCTTCTTGTATGTCCCAGTCCGCAAGCACCGCAGCACCGTTGCGGACAAGCGCCATTTACACCTCGCTAATCTGGATAACGTAAAGCTGCTGGGCCACGTAATCGGTGGTCAGATGCATTGTTGCGATGGTTGCTGCTTCGAATACCGTAAGTTCAGGACGTTCACGCATAATCAAATCGATTTCATCGATAAGACGGTTAACACCTTGAGCGTCTTCATGATGCATAGTTTTCACGTAGAGCGTACGGAAATACTGCTGGAAATTAGCTACGTCGGTATCGGTAAGGTTAGCAACTTCACCACGCACAATTTCCATGACCTTCTTACGGGCATCTTCATCGAGGTCGATCGTAATCAGATCAGCGAACACACCCTGCAATGCCAGCGCGTATGCACGTAAGCGGTTTGCGGCCTGCTGACTGGCTTTCATGTTGATGTAGTTACGGTAATGCTGCATGAAGCCTGCACCGTTAGCCAGCAGTTCATCTTTACTGATGAGTTCACGCTCTAACAGAACGGCTGCGGTTAATGCTTCCGGTGAACCACCTTCTTGCAGATAACCCATGTAAACATCCGCGTTAACGAAAATCGTCATCGTTGACGCATCTTCAGCACGTTGAATCTGAGAAGCTGACGGAGCAGAAAGAATCAGCTCGCCACGCTCCATACGCAAGATACGATCACGACCGACGCGTGCCATCCCGTTGATCGCCGCAGCGCGAGCTTGTTGCATTTTAGCGCGGTAGTTTTCAAGCATCATGTCGTTGCCGTCCTGGATATCTTCCAGCAGGTTAACGGCCCACATATAGCAGAGGAATGCGGGAGTTGCCGCAGCGCGCGAACCATGGAATGCAACGTTATCGCTATCCGGGTATGTAATCAGAAAAGCATTATAATCCGCTGCTGGTGCGGAACCACGGAAGAAGTAGTTATAGATGTCTTCCAGTGACTGATCGCTCATCCCTTCCGTTGCTTGCTGTACAAAACGATCGAGGTTTTCATTACCGGTATACAGCAACGTACGCAGCTTGTCACCAGTGATAAACGCAAGCTTTCCGGTTGGGGTGAAATCGTTATTAATCGAAATCAAGCCATTGAGATCGTAATCGCTAACGAGTGCCTGATACTCTTCGGAGTTATAAAACTCAGGATAGTAACTCAGGCTTACTGTTGGGATCAGTTTCGGTGCCAGGATGATCGAATCGATACGTTTTTCCAGTTCCGGGTACAACGCACGGCATTTCGGCAGGATGGTGTTGCGCGCCAACTCTTTGGCATACACCACTTTTTCCACCACGTCTTGAACTGCGGTCTGTAAAACTTCATCATGGATATAAACCTCACGTTCGCTGGCCGGTGCTACAGCGCCGTCTTCGGTTTCATCGAGTGTTTCAGCAACAACCATACGTTCAGCACTGAGCTGCACCAACGCATCAGCGTCTTCTGGTGGTTGGTTCCAATGCATGGTTTCACAAACCGCGGCTAACGGAGTGCCTGGAATCGCAGCAACGATTTGGTTACGTTTGATAAACCCTTCAACAATAGGCTCAACGGCATAAACAGTTTTATTGGTGATCATTACTGCGCTCCCTCCAACGCATTACTACCTACGGGTTCTTTGGTTTCCAAACGGCTGTTTAAACGCGCAGCAACCGCATCTTCCAGCCCCAACGGCATAACCTTTTTGTTCACGTCAGGATCGGCAGCATCATTACCAACGGTTTGACGTACGACCTCAGCAACCAACGTTACCGCGTTCGTCAGCGCAACAAAGCTCGCTGCTCGAGCCGTGTTAAGTTGTTCTTGGTTCATTCACTTTTCCTTTTAATGTCAGAGCATCGCATTCTTGACGTACGTCAAGAAGGTACTGCGTTCAGCGAAATAAACGAGCAGGGGCATGAAGCCCCCTGCTCTTATTTAGCGTCGTTAAAATAAATATCAACAGCTCGTTCCGTTGCGTAGAGGAGACCAAGGTTCACAGTCCCAACCACTTCCGGCGAAGCGATGATACGGTTAGCGATACTGGTGCCACTGAAGATAGCATCAAGGGTGTGCCCGTCTTCGGTTTTGTTCACACCATGACCCACGGAAGAGACAACGGATTTCGCTTGTGCTGCGAAGGTACCCTTATCACCCATCCCCGCACCAAGGTCGTAACGCATGAAAATACGGATGGCGATCTGGTTCTCGCCTAACGGATTACCGTCTATTCTCACGTTACTGTTGTTGATACGCCCCGTTGTTGCTTCATTGAGTTTCAGTTCCTTGACGCGTTTAGCTCGCGCTTTATCTGCGTCACCGACAAGCGCCGCCATGGTTTCGCTCATGTCCTCAATCTGAGCGCGGTACAGCACATCGATCTGGACAACTTCACCATGAACGTCAGCACGTGGGTTATACTGACTCATACGACGTAATGCTTCAACGGCTTCCTGACTCTCATCACTCAGATCAGTTGCGATCGGTTCTTCCAGTGTTGCAAGAATCGTTCGAGGTTCAACATGATCACCGATTTTTACGAGACCACGAATGTTGAGATGGGCGTCAACAATGAGCGTACGGCTCTTAATCGATGGTGTTACGAGACGATCGGCAAGATTGTCGAAGATATACGAACTGTCCTCGTGCGTCTCTGGAATATCCAGAATACCGACAAGAGACAGGACGCCTGCGCGCCAAACAACCTGACCAGGGTTCCACCAATCGCGTTTAAAATAAAGACGATGGAAAACCACCACATCCTGATCCTTAACGCGATCCCCAACTTTGTAATCGGTAATGAGGTCATGCGGATAATACTTGCCTGGTCCTTTCCCGATTATCGTACCGAGTTGGAAAACCTCTTCTCCTAACTCTGGATCGTCGTATTGTATCGTAAGCGCAGTTTTGGTGACCTTCTTCACAACACCATCGCCTTGAGCGGCAGCTGCGAAGAGTTTACCAACGCGATGTGCGATAACGGTCTCACCGCCTGTGCGCCACGGTTGTACGTCGTAACCTTCGGCAGCAATCATGCGGTTGTGTTGGATTCCGACAAAAACCAGACGTTTTCCATCATCACGGTCTACAGCCGGAACAGCTAACGCCGATGTACTCATTATCGATGAGATACCGTCTGTCGTTTCATCGAACGGTCGTGTTTCACCGTATACAGACACAATGTTTGCATTAGGTGCCAGATAGGCAGAGATACCCACATCCCCGCTATCCTTCGTACCTTCTGATACAATACCGACATCTGACTTATCGTATTCACGATCGCGTGCGCGTCGAAGCGATGTCTTTGAACGCCCCCCGATGCCGGTCATTGTTGCTTCTTCACCCTGCTTGATATCCAGCATCGGGTTGGTTTCATCGATCACGATGGAAGCGCTGTCGTCGAGAATTTGGTTCCAGACACTCACTGGACTGATTGAGATTTTCTGGCGGTTTCCTTGACTGCTGTTCTCGTTTTGACGAATAGCGCCAACCAGGTCCTTATACACCAGCTCAGCGAACTTATCGTACGTTTTAAAACGTTGGTAGTTCACATCGTTCGTGTTAGGTGCCCAATCATCCAGAAGCAGTTCAACAGCACGCAGTAACAACATGGCGAAATCGGTAGGTTCTCCCATGTTCTGTAATAGCGTACGGCTTACCGGATCAACGAAAAGACGCTCCATGAGTTCAAGTTCGCGTAAATGACGAACCTTAAGTCCAGCACCATCGACAACGTTAAAATAGATATCTCGATTGTCAAAAGCACCGCGAGCGTAACCGATGTAGTTACGATATTCGTTAAACCCACCCATCAACAACGTCGTCATGCGATCGTCTTTACTGAAGATCAGACTTTCGTCGTCGAAGCTCACCGCGAACTCGTCTGAGGCTAAACCCATACGAGAGCCACGAGGAACAGTACGATAATTCGCTTTAAGATGTTCTAATAACGGGGTAAGTCCACCCAGATAACTTAGAACAACGCCAACCGGAATACGTACACCCATGAATTCAAGATCGGCGGCTTCGATAGGCATCTTAGCTGCATTGATCCCGAAGAAATCGGGGAACGTCCCTACAGGTGTTGGTGTTTGTCCTGACTGACAGATATAGAGCTGGTTGCGTTCATCGATCGCTAAGAATTCGCCCGACGTATTACGCGCGAACGTCAGGAGTCCTTCAGCTAACTGTTCGTTGAACCGATCTTCCCCGATGAACTCCGGCAACGTTTTTATATCGAGACGTATATCCCAATCAGCGAATTGGATTTGGGTATAATTGCGCGCAAGCACGGCGAAGTAATACGGGACTTTGACAGACGAATCAAAGACGTTACCGCGTTTTAACGTGGTTAAGGGTGAGGACTTATCGTAATACATCGCCGTCAGTTGACGCGTTAGCCAACGACCGGCGTTATTAACGACACGCTCCGAACGTTTAACAAACACCTTACCGTAGGCAGTACTCAATGCAACTTCAGATGACGATACCTTTCTAATAGGCTTATCAACGCGTTGTTTACGCATCCGATACTTGATGCCGTTAACAACATAAATGCCGTCCTTACGAACCTTCGGCAACATCACCGGGAACGTGGTTGGGACACCGCCTACAGGAGCCAGTTTAATCGTGATGACTTGATAATCCCCCATCACGTCAACAACATCTTCAACTTTATATCCCGTAACAGGATATCCTGCTTGCTGCACCGCAACAACGGCAGCTGCGATATCCTTTTGCATTACATGTTCAACGTAATGTTTATCCCACACCGCAAGCGTCGATTTACATAAGCTCTTATCAACGATAACGTCCGCTTCCGGCATAACCTTTGCGGGAGCTAATTTCGCGGCTTTTGGTTTAACTTCAACATACTCAGCAAGTGTTAATCCAGAACCGTCGGGTGCTTCGATTTCGTGGATAGCGTCAGCATTGCGCATCGCTGCTTTATATTGAACGCCGCTTAACTGACCCGCATCCGCCAGATCGCTCGCGCGCACCAACACCGCATCCGATAACGACTGAATATACTCACCATGTGTTTTTGGTAACGTTGCTGCGTCAAAGACATCAACCTTTTCTTCGGCGATATCGTCGGGGACGACTTCGAAGAGATCGTCGGTAATGTCCTGATCTTCATCAGGTTGGAAATCCGGCTGTACTTCTACCCCAGGTACTTCACGAACATCTTCAAACGTGCGCTCTACGATTGCGTTCCACGCATCAGCATCATCGTCTTCATCCGACCCACCGACCAACTCCGCTTCTAACTCATCGGGGTCAAGAACAGTGGCCAGATCCTCCCCATTAGGAAGCACGACATCGCGATCATCGTACTCCGCATCTGGGCTGTCCGCAAGAATATCTCGCTCTTGACGAAGAACCTGTTCCTCTTCTTGTTTCTGTTCTTCTTCATTCGCGCTCTGCGACCACAGACGCGTTACCGCCATCATCCAACGACGCTGGAAGGTTTCAAGTGTCGTTTTATCTAGTTCTTCCCCTTCCTTTACAAGTCCGGTACGCCATTCTTCCAGTAGGCCAAGGTTCAATGTAAAGAAGTACACACCGTCGGTAAATACAACGTTAAGTTTATCCAGCGTGGCTCTGTCTAACGAAGCCATCGTACTGTTCTCACGATCGACTCCCAACCAGCGGAAGAAGTCAAAGAACGACAGCTCCTCCGGTGTAGCGAAATTCATGAGGTTGTTACGGGTCGGTGCCTGTTGCGTAGTACGCATCAACGAAATCTTCGGTAATGTTGACGGTATACGGAACAACAAAAAGTGTTGACGATCGCTTTGCTGGGCGATTTCGTTGGCTTTTGACCAAATTGTTTTACGTACATTGTACCACTCATCGTACCAACGGGTGAGCGTTGGACGATAGATGTACATGTGGTTAAGATGCGCGTAGTTAGCAACGATCTGCGCGTTGATGTTTTTCTCCACCGTGCTTAGATCGGTAACCAAACGAAAACGACGATGCGATGCGCGATAATCCAATTTCGCTCGTGGAAGTTGGAATCGTTGATCGCGTCGAGGTGCGCCTTGTTTGGTTGCGAGATCATCCGCAAACGAAATCCATAGTTGAGCATTTTCTTTACTCAGCATGTATTCGTTTTCTGGAGGACCTATCAATGAAGGATCCGTTGCGGTGTAATGATAGACAGCATAACGCGGTAGCTGCAATAACTGCACTAAGCGTAATCTTGGTGACAATAGCTCTTGGTAGCGTCTGACACCGAACTGTCGGTAGTAATCAAGGTATTTAAGTTTTGCCATGGGTTAGGCTCCACGAGGTCCCGTTAAGTTGCGTAACAGGAACGCAACCGTATCGTAACCAATATCGATGTTGAATTTATTTTTACCACTTACCCAGAAAGCACGCTTCTTGTGCGAGTTGGTAATTTCGTCAATGGCTTCCATGGAATAAAGAACGTTAACCGAGACCGTATCGCCATCAAAGTCCCCACCAAGTCCGGCGAGGTATGGCGCAGGGACAATAGTAGTTTCTACGAACGAAGCATTCGGTAACCAATCTGGGTATTCCCAGGCGATAAATCGCTCATCCGTTATTGGTTCCCAGTTACTATCCAGTTCGGTTTTCGGTTTTGCTGCAACGGTCGTACGCGCATAACAGGTTAACGGAATAACGGATTGCATACCCGATACCGGATAACGTGTTACCATCGCAGCCAGGTTATTCCAGTATTTATATCCAGCAATATAGATAAGCTCGGTGTAAGTAATGGGGTGAACATCCGCACCGGGTTTGTTAAGCATCTCCGGGGGTAATTCGCTCATACCACGGAATAACCGAAACGAATCATTATTCACATAGACCAGGCAGAGATAACGTCCATTGACCATGATAGGTTCGTTACGCACACCAGGATCGCTCAGGGTGTTTAATAAACGTTCGATGCCGTCCCAGGTTGTAAAGTCGTCGATGGTGTCAGGATCAAGCGTAACGCGTTCACGTTCCATCGTTTCGGTATCGATAAGCTCGACTTCTGTAACGTCACGAACAAATATTTCCTGCAAAATACCGGTACGTAACGCATGTTGCGATACGGGAAGGGCTGCCTTACTCATCTGGTATAGCCCTAACTGAACCGCGGTACAGGAAGGCTGGTTAGGTGACCCTAGTACCTCCGTTGTGGGGTTAATTGCTGAAATAACGTTACGGGTTGAGTTCCAAACACGACGTGAGCCGAACTTACCTTGGAAGATCCCTTTCTTACCTTGGAACATATCCAACAACAAAGCGTAGATATCGTTAAATGTTCTCTGTAAGCTCCAGCGCTGACCGTCGTAAACGGGATCCGAATAATCTTTTAATCCATCCGGGACGGTGTTAGAAATTGCCAGGAAACGACGATACAACTCTGTGATTTCTTGCTCGCTTTCATACCCGCCTTCTTTTACTTCTATTTCACGTAAACCCGCCGGTAAAACCAGTAGATGACGAGTCATCGCTTTGAACATGTTCTCTTCGACAACCTTGATTCGTAGCTCTCGTTGAGCTGAACCCGTTGAAACGAACTTGATGTCAGCGACGTGTTGTGCAAAGAACCCGTATCCTGTTTGTCCTGTTAGCGCATCAGACGCAACGAAGTCACGTTGTTCAGGATCCCAGCGCGCGTACGCCTTCCCCGACATGATGTCACCGTAGAGGTGTTTTAGTCGAATGAGACGATCGTAAATGACAGGATGTAGGATTTCAACTTTGCATTCAATCACCGCAAAACGACGGTCTCGATCTTCGCTACCTGCGCTACCAAAGATGGTGTATGAGTAGAAACCGTCATCGTGGAAATTACCGGTGCTTGGATCACGAATGCTCATGCTCGTGATCTTGGGGAGAAAACGTAACTGCTGTTTATCGAGGTGTAAAATGCTAATATTAAACGGCTCTCTGACTTTAGCCATGGAGACACTCCTCTTTACCACCACCGGCGGCGGTATCATCTGAACACACGAGAGACGTAATGGGTGATGGCGTCACCCATCGCTTCCTTGCTTGAGGCGAGGAAGTTATTAGGTTACGTACCTGCTTGATTTTATCGAGCAGGCGATGTGTGAAGTTACGCTTCAACATTATCAATGCCGAAGGTAAACTTCGTGCATCACGTTCCAACGTAACATGGGAACGTATCGAACTGGAGGTATACATGGTAGATAAAACCCGTGTTGAGGGTGATGATAATTGGGACAACTGGGATGAAGACTTCTCCCTGGATCTCGATTTTAACGAGCCTAAAGACGATCGTAAACCAATAACACGCTTTGCGGTAGGGGCGGTTAAAGGTGCTGCTGAGGATCTTACTTCCTACGAAAGAATGAAGGAGATCGCCAGAAACGCATTGCCTAAGGGCTATAGCGACGGTATGGATCTTATCGATTCCGCCGTCGGATCCACGAAGGAACTATACAATGAAGCCGTTCGTGATGTTCTTCCTAAGGTCCAAAGCTCAAAACGGTTAGCAGCACAACTAACCAAGAAATATCGTGCAAGCATGCCCGATTTCTCGAAGAAAATTATCGAGCGTTGGGAGCAAGAAGCCAAAGAAGAAGACGAACGTAAACAGGCTGAAGCAGAACTCAAGCAACGCATGGCGAACGCGGGAGATGATGAAATCGCCCGTAAGGTTGCCGAAGCGTTAGGCGAGTCAGCAAACCAAAGCGCGGATCAGTTTGCCGAACAGCAAGCAAAAGAAAGTATCCGTGACGATATTGCCGACAAACGGTACGCTGTAACCAACAAACAAATGAGCGCGATGCAAGAAGGCGTCGCCAAGATGGTTGGTTTCAACAACGAATTCGCTGCACGCTACATGCGTAAAAGCCTGGAACTGAAATATCGTTCCTTAGCGATTCAACGTGCAAGTTTTGATCAGCATAAAAAGTTAGCCGAAGTCTATATCGGTTTATTACAAAACATCCAGAAGAACACGGCTTTACCTGATGCAGCTAAAGCGAAAATGTCGGAAGAATTCCGTCGTAGTGCATACCAACGTTTCTTTGGTAATGCGTTAGATGCGATGAGTTCTTTCGAGAGCCGTTTCTTTGCCGATGTTAAGAAAAACCTTGCCACCAACGCATTAGGTGCCTTAAAAGGCGTCGTGTCTGGAGCAAACGATGCGTTATACGGTTTAAACGAAGCGCGTGACTCGATGTCCATGATGGATGGGATGGGGTCAGAAGGCGATATTAAGGAAATGCAAGGAAAGATGTTGGGTCAGTTTATTGGCTCAACTGTTGCACCATGGATGGCTAATAAAGGCATGATGGCATTACGCGATTTAGCAAAACGTCATCCCAATGCTAAATTCGCAAGTGCGTTAAAAGCCGTGGATCAAGGTGGTGAGGCTGCCGCCTACACAACGCGTAATATCGGTAAACTGCTCCAGGAAGATATTCGTAAAAACGAATTCAATCTTAACGATCCGTTTTACAAGCAGTTGTTACGTGGTGCCGGGCGTTGGGCGTTCAACATGGACAGCGGACGTAACTTCCGCGTGATGAACGACACCGCTGAAACACTGGCGGAGCAAACGTCATTCGACGGTTTAACTTACCGCAGCATCAATGAGGTTATTCCTGGTTTTCTTGCTCGCATTCTGAAAAGCAGTGAAGGTATCCGTACAGGAAACAGCGATCCTGACTACGAGGTCTATGACGGCATCAGCGGGCAATTCGTGACTCAGCGTACACGCGAACAAAGCGTCAACGACACGCTGTTTAACAAACGTTCGTTTGGTTATTACGCGAGTCGTTTCAATGAGGTCATTTCGGTCATCGATCCCGATAAACAGTTATCGGAAAAAGCCAGGAAGGCATTGGCTAAACAGCTGGCACGAGACAGTGACGCAAACATCGCATTCGACCCAGCTCGTTTTACGGATGAAAGTAACTTCGATCGCAGTATCGACCGTGATGCTATTAAGGAACTTTCCACGTACTTCCGTGACCGTTACGGTATTCGCGATCATGTCGATGATAAGGGCGAACGCCAGCAAGTCATTGAAAACCGCGGACAGTATTACACGGAACGTAACCGAGCGGATCTTCGTTACGGTAATCTGAAATCTTTACAGCCGGATATCCAGCGTAACCTTAACCTACTGAAACGTACTGGCGACGTCCAATATCTGGAACGTATCGGTATCGTAACAAGAAATAGTGACGGTAGCTACTCGGTTAACCACGATCGGTATTTCTCTGAAATCGATCAATACATCGATCGACCAGAGTACGCTGACCGCGGCGATGTCAATACGCGATTAACCACTCAGGAAACCAGAGCGCTGGCGCTGGGTTACCGCGACGCGAAACCATCAACTAGCGACGCCCAAAACGCGGGTCTACCGAACATCGATCGTAAGGCTGCTGGAACAGTAACCGTCGATGAAAACATCGGTTACGATAAATGGTGGAATGACGCAGGTGTTATCACCACATCGCTTGAAGAACAGAATCGAGCGTGGCAAGAGCTTTATCTCGAAGCACTGTCTGAAGCATCCGAACAACGTGTTGAGATGCTTGCGTTACTGAAGGCCATTTCTGAGAAAGACTGGTCTAATAACGTTTCGCTGGATGGCGAAGACGTACCTGAAGGTACAGCACCCATTTCGTTTATCGATCGTGCTAAACAAAAACTCGGTACACGCAACCTCTTTAAACGTGGTCGTAATCTCCTCTGGAAAGGAATTAAAAATACCGCACGATTGGGTGTTAAAGGTGCGCGTTGGGGTGCAGAACGCACGTTGGGTAGTTTGGTAAATTCTGGCCGACGTATTATCAACTTCAACCGCTTCGTGTTCGGCGCATTATCCAAGGTTGATCAGGTTCCATTCGACATTTACGTTAAAGGGGAATCCCAACCACGTATATTGGCAGCCAAGCTTCGTCAGGGGTTATACTTCGACGAAGCTACGGGAAAAGCCGTAAAACGGATGAAGGATATCAAAGGCCCGCTCGTTGATGCTGATGGAAACATCGTAATCAGCAACGAGGATATCGAGAAAGGGCTGGTCACTCGCGCTGGTCGTGCTTTTGAGAATTCGGGACTTAAAGCGTGGGCGCGTGAAGGTCTTAATGGGATAACAACGGTATTAAGTCTACCGCGGATGTTAAAACGCGGTGCGGTTGAGATCTATAAACAACTTGATAAGACGCCCGACGTTTACGTCAAAGGAGAATCAACACCTCGTCTACTGTCCATGGTGTTAGCGGCAGGCGGGTATTTCCGTCGCTCTGATGGACAAGTCATCAAAAATCTTGAAGACATTGACGGTGACGTTGTTGATGCACAAGGTAACGTCGTACTTACGCTTGCCGACATGCAGAAAGGACTCGTCGATAAATACGGTAAAGCGATTCGTCGCTTAAAAGAAAAGCTTATCAACTTCGGTGTGAAAGCTTTCACGTTACCGTTAACCCTGCTACGTAAAACAAAGGACATCCTTAAAACCCTTCCCAGTAAAACGGTTAATGGTTTACGACGGATGGGATTAAACTTCCAATCACCTGACGCATTATTGGTAGGAACAACGTCGGGTATGGTAGATCGCCTCGATGCTATTTATCAATTGCTTGACCAGCGTATGCCAGGAGGTGATAAGGATTATCGTGATTGGAATGGTGACGGTGTTCGAGAAGGATCGTTGGAAGACCTGAAACGTAAGCGTGAAGCCAAGGAAAACGGTAAGGATAATGCAGGCAAAGATTCTGGTAAAGGAGAAGAAAAGGAGAAGAAACGAGGATTACTCGGAAGCCTTTTCGATATGCTCGGTGATACCGCGTTAGGTAAACGACTCATGGCGAGTCCGCTTGGAAAAATCCTAGGTGGTCTTGGGGCGGTGTTAAGTGGCGGTGCATCACTAACCGGGTTGTTAGGTAAGGGACTTGTTAGAGGAACCGGTGCGCTGGTTAGAGGAGGACTCAGTGCGGCGGGATGGTTAGGACGTGGTGCGCTGATGGCTGGTGGGGCCGCACTTAATGCTGTTGGTGGTATGGCTGGACTAGGCGCGTTCCTCATCTCACCTGTTGGGCTTGCTATTGCTGGCGGTGCGCTGGCTGCTTATGCTGGATGGAAGATCTATCAGCATTTCGCTGAGAAGCCTGACCCAATGCAGAAGCTCCGTCTTATCGCATACGGTGCAAAAGGGGACGATAAAGACTTCAATAAGAAGTTGCTTGCGACAGAAACATACCTCACCGATCACGTGGTCATGACCGGGGACACCATCGGATTCGATCCAAAAGCCGATTCTGAAAAGATTCTCGAAATCTGGGAATTGTCTCTGGAAGATTCCGATCGAATGAACGAATGGAAGCGCTGGTATCTGCATCGTTTTATTCCTGTTTTCGCTCGTGCGTACAAACTCTGGAAAGAGCATATGCCGGACGAGAAGAAATACATGGAAATGGATAAATATCCAAACGGTGAGAACAAAGTGAAATGGTCGGAAGCATTCATCTGGCCTTCCGATAGTCCTGACAGTCCGTATTACGTCGAAGCTAACCCATTGGGTTCTTCTGGCGCGACGCTTTATATTGCCGGTCAAGACGTCAAAGCCTTGATGCTGAAACAACTCGAAGCCATCAAGAAAGAGTACCAGAATCAGATTAAACAATACTCTCATGATGAGGCTATTGCTGATTGGTCACGGATGTCTGACACGCAGCGTAAATCCGTCGCACCTAATGCGTTGCGAGGCCAGAAAGCGTCATTACGTTTTAACGATAAACGTTACAACAGTGCTGGCGCTAAAGGACGGCAGAAACTGGATGCAACCGCGGTTATCGAAAGCGTAGACCGTCGTGGTAGAAAATGGGTTGCCGGTGGATACATCGATGAACTCACCAGTCTCCGTGTTCGTGCGTACGGTATTAAGGTTCCGTTGCTAAGCCAGATAAAAGTGCTGATGGAACTCGAAGACGCCGTAGAACCGGGTGTTGTCGCTGAAGGTAAAGGCGTTAAATACGGCGGTGATCTTGTCGCTCTCTACAAGAAATTCGCGACGAAGTTCGGAAGAGACGTTAACGGTAAACAGGATCAGGATATCTGGTTTGCTTGGATGAATAACCGTTTCCTGCCCGTCTTTTTAACCTATTACCAACAAGTTAGCGAAATGGGTGGTCAAGGTCTTCTGTCCGATGTGGTACAGAACCTGAAAGACAGCCAACGTTGGGAAATCGGTGAGGCGCTTGTCGCGACGCAATACCGCGATAAAAAGGGTGCGCTACAGCCCGTGTGGTCGTGGAATAGCTGCGGTTTCTCCGGTACCGAAGCCAACACCACCAGTAGTTCAACAAAGAGCCAGCTCGATCTGTTAAAAGAATACGCGGATAAAGAGAAGGTTCGTGAGAAGAACGCGGAAGCATCGCAAGAGGATACCGATAAATTATCGAAGATCCAAGAGCTGATGATGAAGCAGGCTGGGTACGAGAAGAAGGACGGTGTCTGGCAGAAGAAATCTCGCATTACCGGCGGAATGAGTAATTCCGAAGCGAATTACAACCCCAATGGGAATAAAGTCGGTGCAAGCAGCTTTACCGCCTCGGCTACTTCCAGTGCGGGATTGGGATCAACCGGCGATCTTACTGGGTTGCCGAACATGGGCTTACAGAAACCTGCAACGGGACCAGGTCCTGAAGCTGGGCGACGTACGCTTGTTAAATCCGCTGTGAAACACGGCATCACCGATCCAATGGAAATGGCCATGTTCCTTGCGAACATCGAACATGAATCGGGGAACTACACTCACGTACGTGAGGGGAACTATAAGACGCCTGAGCGTCTTAAACAGGTCTTCCCTTACAAATTCCGTGACGTGCAGGATGCCGCACAGACGATTAGCATGGGGCCAGAAGCGGTATTCGAACGTGTGTACGGTAATCGTAAAGATCTAGGGAACACACAGAAAGGTGACGGGGCGAAGTATTTAGGACGTGGCTTCATTCAGGTTACCGGTAAAGCTAACTACGCTCGTCTGTCCAAGACCTTGAACAAGGATCTTGTTAGCGATCCGTCTTACCTGGAAACGCCGGAAGGTGCAGCGGAAGGTAGTGTTGCGTGGTGGCTCAACCGAGGTAACGTACTACGTGATCCCGCAAAACGGGGCGATGTACGTCAAGTTCGTTATCTGGTTAACGGTGGCTATAACGGATTACGTGATGTTGAACAACGTTCTGCTTATTGGATTCAGGCGGCTAAGAATGGCACCCTGAAGAAAATGATGGATGAGTTATCGGGATCAACATCGGGCGATCAAACTGAAGGACCAACCACCGCCGAACAGGTGAAGAACGAAGCAGCACAGGAGGCAAACGGAACACCTGCGACAAGCAACGATCCGCAAGCTCCAGCGCCTTCTACCACCCCTGAAGCTAAACCGGCTGCGGCTGCCGGGACGGCTCCAGCACCCGGAGAAACGTCACCGACACCTGGAAGTTTCGAAACAGCAAAAGCCGCAGCAGGACAACCGGCATCAACCCCAGCACCTAGCGATTTACCGTCAAACCCTGGCGCAAATCGAGGGATATCGGTTCCGAGCACACCTACACAGGTTGCGCAGTCGGCGTCACAAACATCGGCTGCAAGCGAGAACTTCTACGGTAGCGCAGGTGAAATTCTCCGACAACAGCTGACCACGCAGCAGAACATCGAGAAGAACACCGGTAGAACGAATGAACTTATTTCGGAACTGATTCAGGCCGTTAAGGGTTCTTCTATCGGTAAGGGTTCTGCAAGTCCTTCTCAACAACAGACGATGCCGCTACCTAATCGTCCGCAAGGAATCTCTCCGACACGGACAAGGTACGCGCAGTAGTCACTAGTTAGGGGCGGGAATCTCCCGCCCCCTTCTTGAGGAATGTTACATGGGTATTCTTGTTCAAAACGCCCTAATTACCAAACAGGCGTTTTTATTACCAGGCGATAGTAGCACGCTTAGTGCTGACATGATTAAAGCGAGACATACACCGTATTCCTACGATAACGTCGATGATACCACCTTAGGTGGGAACTGGGTGCTTAACCCACCACCGCAATATACAAAATTTGCTGATATCAAGGAACGACGGCGTGCGGTTATGCCGGGGTCAACGGGTATGGGTCGCGGCTACAGTGAAAGCATTAACAGCTTTAAAGAAGTCGTTACGTTACGATTCGGTAAACCTCGCTTTACGGGTGCAAGTATCTTCTTTACTGATTTCTACGATGCGGATGTTGCTGTAACGGTTAAAACCGGTCGGGATCCTGGTATTCTTTATTACGCAGCCAAAGCGTATACGACCGTTCTTTCTTACCTCACACCTCTACCTTACTTGTATATGGTTGGACGTATCGGTCGATATTTCCTGGGTAAGCCTACCAGTCAATATTACTATCAAGTACCAACCATGCATGTGTATTGGGCGTCTTTCCAGACGCTGGTAAACCAAACAGCGATAAACATGGGTCTTATCGCCGGTGCGGGTAAAGATAAAGGTTACGTGGAAGAAGGAGGTACCGTACTCCACCAATATTCAATCGGTGGTCAGGATGTTGAAGAATTTCTCAATTACGCCTCTAAGACGTTACCGGGGATTTATAAGAAAGGCGGTGGGATCGATATCTACCAGATTGCGACACGACGTCAGCGTATACAGAACGCATGGGTACGTCGTATTCAATCCATGATGGAAAACGATTACTCGTCTTACGAGGAGTTCTGGAACGATCTTGATAAACGACTTGATAGCGGAGCATTCCCATCGGATGTTACCGGTCGTACGCTAACGCAGTATCTTGCTGACACACAGAAGTCTGCTGTTTACAGCGCGACAGCGGGTGATAACAAACAGACGATGGACGACCTTTTATTCGGAAGAGCTTCATACACCAATAAAGATGCTGATGCCAACTTCAAAGTTTCAGCGGCTACCTCCGATGGTGGCACATCAGCGCAAAGCCAGGGTACCACAGCCAACGTAGGTAACTCAACATCGGGAACAACGCAGGCGTCAACAGCAGCGTCAACGGCTGGAGGTGCGAACGTACAGAGCAAAGGAATCGGGCAAACGAACGCCGCCGAAGAAGCTACGTTTCTTGATCTGATGGATGCTGAATTGGCTGACGGCGCTCAGTTTATCAGTTTTCGAGTCGACTCTGTCACCAGCGTAACCGAAACGTTTTCAAACAGCGCTTCAGAAAGTTCGATCGCACAGACGATGAATAGCCGCGCGCAAGCGAACATCGAACGTCGTTTCACTCTTTCAGGTGGTAATACTGGATGGGCTGTACTGGACGAAGCAATCAAAGCCGGTTCCGATCTCGTTAACGGTGCTATTTCCGGGATGGGTCTGGATGGTATTTTTGGTGCCTTCATGGGTTCCGGTTTTGCAGACATTCCGAAATTCTATTCTGGATCGTCGGTTAGTCTTCCACGTGCGGATCTGACGATGGAATTACGTTCCTGGAGTGGGGATCGCTGGTCGATCTTTACAAACCTCATGGTACCCCTTTTAGCCATTCTTGCAGGTGGTTTACCTCAAGCTACCGGTAAATCGTCCTACGGGATGCCATTCATGTGCGAATGTTATATTCCTGGTAAAGTCCAGATTAAAATGGGTCTTATCGACAATATCACCGTAACACGCCATGTCGGCAACGTACCTTCAACACGTGAACGGTTACCATTAGGTATCGACGTCAGCTTCAGCGTTTATGACCTCTCGTCTATCGTCGCAATGCCGATCACGACGACAGCCGCATCGATTGCAAAATTAGATCCTCGTGGCTTCTTAAGTGATCTTCTTGCTGACGATACTCCGCTCAACAACTATCTTGCTGTGTTATCGGCATTGACGCTTACAGAACAGGTTTACATGATTCCTGATTTAAGTCGCCGTATGCATAAAACCATGACTGATATCGATAGTTTTTGGAGCAAAGGTAATTTTGCTAGCTGGCTGTCTGACACCATGCCTGGCAGGATAGCGTCAGGGCTGTTATGGAAACGTACAGAGCGACCGTTCTGATATTCACCGCATAGAACCCTCTCCCTTCCCTGATGGGTTGGGAGAGGGAATATGTTAACCTAACGTCACCGTCGGTAAATCAGGATAAAGTTTCTTCAATCCCGCCATCGTGGTGGTAGTTGTGTAATTCTTACCCATCACAGCGAGAGATGCGTATTTCTTGCTGCGTGAGAAAAGGGAATAGAATCCACTGGATGTTTCCATCCACATCGTGAGAAGTTCTGCATCTTTACCGTGATAGTTCGTTTTCCCCCATCCGGGTTTAAACGCATCGGCAAAATCAATTAAACGCGATGCTTCAGTGTCGTATTCTTTAAGGGTAACATACGACGGGATACGGTAGTTACGAAACAGCAGCGTAATGAGTTCGGGGACAACGCTACGGGCACGTTCGGCAGTAATGAGTTCGGTGATAACCGCAGCCGTACGGAAATCGCCGTTCCGACCAACGCTACTTAACGATTCTGCTAAGGTGGTAGCCATCGCCACTTTATCCTCCGCTGAAGCCGCCTCGTATAAATCACGCACGTCAATATAGTTACCCGTCAATGCGGCTTCACGTATTAGTGTCGTTGCAACAGTTCGGTTCGTCTTATAATCGTTGTAACTGAATTCGGTGCGTGTTTTTCCTTGATCGTCAAGATACCGGTCAACAATCGTAGACAGTTTATAATACTCATCGCCCGACATCAGACTGTCGAGAAGTTTAACGTTTCCATCTTTATCGATAAGCTTCCCTAGCGCACCATTGGATTGTTGGTTGATGGTACTGTATATCTGATCTTTTACTTGCGATAGGATGTTATCCGTCGACGATATATTCAGACCTGTGACATCTTTGATCTTATTCATCAACGCGTTTTCATTCAGGGAGATTTTACCTCCGCTGATATCGATGAAAGCGTTAAGATCGCTTATGGAAATCAGGTTTCCTGTTAGTGCCGATAACGTACTATTGATACTGTTCGTAATACTGCTACGAAAACTGGTTAACGCATCCGCAGCTGAAACAGCGGTACCGCTAACCGCTTTAAGGAGCGTATCACGCCCTGTCGAAAAATCGCTGGTGATGGTTTTGATCTTGGACGTATCTATACTCGGCAGTTTGTCGTAAAGACTCATCACGTCCTCCTGAAAAAGAAAAAAGAAATACGGCATAAAGCCTACCCACACAATGGTGGGTAGGCTAAGATCAACATCGATGTTAAACTTCTTCGTTTTCCGAACCTAACGATTCAGCATCTGGATCATCAACAGGAATGGTTGCGTCAAAATACCGCTTCGTATGCGTGGTTGTATAGCCTACGCTATCTGTGATGGAAATCGTAAACGTGACTTCTCTTGCACGGATTAAACGTAGTTTATTCATGAAGTTACGGAACGGCATCGATCCCCGATTCAACTCCTTAATGACGTTTCCTCGAATACTGGAAATGTCTTTATTCGTCTTATCAGGATGTCGTTTCTTCACATCACGCATATGTCGGGTAATATACGAATTGAGCTGATTTGCGCCGATCCCTCTCTCCGTATAAATCTGCAACAGGAACTCCGTAAGGAAATCTTGTCTACCCGTAGGTGTCCAGAAATTGTTACCGTGATTGTAGTTAGTCGCTCGTCCTCGATTGCTTTGAGGACTTTCATCATCGTTTTCGTCGCGACGCTTAAGCGGATTAATGCGTGCGCGAAAAGAGACTTCATTATATTTATCTATCATAATACACCAGTGTACTGACTGAGTGCGAAGGTTAGGAGTTCGCAACAGTCTCTCGCTAGTTTCCTTGTTTTGCGTAATCCATAAGCCGCATCCAAATCGTCACGTTCCGCCAGCGCGTCTAACCACGTCGCAAGTATGCGTCCATACTCGATAACGTCACGCATGAGAACGTCGAACTGGATAACACGACCATCGGCATCAGCAAGCCAACGATTGAATGTGATTTGTGGTGCTAGTATTGCATATGTTCTCTCCTCTAATGCTATTACGTTTATGTTGCCTTCGTTATCGAACGCTTGATGCCAACGGCGAAGGTCAAGCATCAGCGACTCAGCGTCCATATACCACAACGGTAAATACGTTTTACGTGCAACGCGTATATCGTAGATGTTGTGAACCCAAGACGTTGTTTTGTAAAGCAACAAGAGTTCGTTTAACCGTTGCCTATCATCTTGAAACGTCTTCCTTTTATAACGTTGGAACGCACGCCTCAAGAAAAAGCGATGTAACATGGCATCACCTATGTATCATTCTTGCAGGCATCAATGAAACCATCACAAGAAGGTAACGTTTTACGTCGCCTTCATGACAGTCATCATGAAGGTAATATAGTCCTGTTATTTTTTTCAATCCGGAGAATGTAATAATGAGCGAATACGGTGTTGTCCCTGTAGATGATGAACCGCAAGAGGCACCCGATAAATTCGAGGTCCGTCTTGACGAAACCCGTAATATCCGTCAACGATTTATTCAACGCCTTGAAATGCTGTTGGATAGCGAATTCAAGGAATTTGAGCATAATCCTGGCGCTGATAACAAAGCCATCGTCGACGTCGAAAACGTCGACCGTATAGGTAAGCTGCTATTGAAATCGTTGGGCGATAACGATAAAGTCGACCTAACGCTGAAACGCATCAGTGCTGACCAGGCTATGAACGACAGCGCATTGAAAACAGCACAAGCCCTAACCGAAACCATGCTGCGCCGCTTAGGTCAGTTGGATCAACATCCTCTCGCAGCAGGGGCTGTTTATGAAGGCGAAGTCGTGAAGCCAGTCACACCTGAGGAACGCGATCGTCGACTTGGTTTTGCGTCATTGGAAGAGTTCAATAGCAAAGAGTTCTCACCAGGCATTCTCATCCAGGGACGTGTTGAAGAAACCAGTGATGCTTTCTATGCTAGAATGGCTCAACTGACGGAGTCTGTTCGTGAGGAGGTATCTCAGAAGATGGCTGCAGATCATCAGTCTTCGGAGGCGTCACACGAGGAGGAATAAAATAACTAAACCATTTTATTCCAAAGAACCGCATGAACATCACAGGCGCATTAGAAAGCTCGATTGCTTCGTAAAGTTTGTCATAAGCCAGATCGGAATCAGGGATTGTTTCGCTGATTCGTCTGGCTACAACCAATACATTACAAATCGGGTTGTCTTCTAACAGCATCTGATTGGGGAGGTGCCACCGTTTGAAATCGTAAAAGAACATCGCGTTATACGTCTTACGGATTTCTGACGGATGTAGCGTAGCCGGATGACGGTATATAATCTCAACGCTATCTTGCGCACCGAGATATTGTTGGACGCCTTCTTTTAACGCAATAGCGGCATCTCCCACAAATTCAAACGGATACGTGTTCACATGAACCGAAAAATCCGGTGCCGCAATCCCTGTCAAGCGGTCTTTCATGTAATCAGCGACCACGTAACATAATCGCCACATCAACTCCGTCGGAATGCATTTATCGAGAATGGTTTCGTCGATATTTGCCAACGCGTTCTTAAACTCTTCGTAAGTATAAGTAACCCCCGCCTGTTTCTCCGGCTCCAGGTTATAGGGTCGGTAATGCCATTTCTTCCCCCACTTCCCGATAGCCTTCGGATCCAACGTTGTCGCCACCGCCATTTCGATATCGAGCAGCGCCTCAAGTTCCACATACACCGTCACTAACGCCGCACTTCCAGTCATCGCTGCTCTCCAGCTTCACCGGTTAACATCTGCATATCGGGAGACATTTTAATTTTCTTCTCGTACTCTTTTGTTTGTTTGAATACCAACTCACCGATTTCTTCCAATTCTTCAACGGTGACCGTATGCAAATAGAGCAACGGAATAATCCAGGTATTCGCATGAAGCATATCCTGAATATCGTCAACGGTGGGTAACTCCGTAAAGAACTGTTCGTCTACCGCGAATAAATCCCGTGCGATGCCATCCACCAGTTTATGATTGCTTTCATGAATCCACGCAAAACTTTCAGCAAGATGGTCAACAAGCATTTTGATGTCATCGTCCGTTGAGAATACCGTACGACGAACGTGCGTTGTGAGATCCATTGTGAATCCCATTAACGAAGGGGTTTCCTCGGAACGGAGTTCACGCCAAAGACGGAGCATGTTTTCAGGGATAAACAAATCATGGATGAACGTTACACTGAATTTCGTAATCCAATCACGAATCGTCGCCCCTTTGGAATATTGTTGCGGTGGAGAATACAAATACACCCAGCGTTTTGTATACTCAATAACTTCCTTTCGCATCATGGTATCTAAAACAAGCACGTAACGATCGGAAGCAAGCTCTTCTAATAAAAGCTCGAACGCGGTATCACTCTCTGGGGAGAACGATCGTTTTATTTCTGCGATACGCCGTGATAACTGACTACGTAACATGATTAGCCCTCATCGAGGTTGTTCTGGAGATGCATCGCGGTGAGAATAACGCCAACAGCGGAAACCGATTTTGCTTTACTGTCTTCAGGGAGCTGTTCCAAGCTTACAGTACCTGTTTCTAGCAACATGCGGTTCATTGCGTTGAACTTCTTATCATCGCCACCACGAGCCTGCATCAACTCTCGGTTCACGTTCGGCATCGAGCGTCCTAACGTCGCTTGCATCTCCGGTTGACTCCAAGTAGAACCTTTACTATCACCAGTCGGCTGATTGGTGAGCTGGTCCTTGGTGTTGTTGTTTTTCGGAATCGATATTTTAGCGCTCAACGTTTCGGCTTGCCGACGATTTGGAATCAGGTACAATCTGGTTGGACGATCGCGAAGCACCAATTGTCCTGTTTTCTGATCGGTGAGATAAATGCGTTGGAAGAAAGGGAAACCGTATTTCTTACCGACTTCCAACGCACGTTTTATCGTCACCTCGTTTTTGTTCATATTGGGTACCCAGATGGGTAGAATCTCTTTCTTATCCCGACACAAACGCATATAAGCATCAAACGTCTCATCATCGATTTCAGCGAAACGTTTTTTGTAAATAGCGTATGTCGGGCTCGATTCTCCCACCAGGTCTTTGATGTACCCAAGAATGAATTTTTCTGCTGCAGCGCGGTTGGACATAAACGTCTCCTATTGTCGTGTCTGTTGCGGAAATACCCGAAACACCTGGACAATGATGTTCTTGTCCTCGCGGTTGGCGATGTCGATCATGTGTTTTGTTCCAGGACTTTTGAAATCCCAGAACGCAATTAAATGCGTAATGACATCGCCCATCCACTCATTGCGTCTGAATCCAGCACCTTTACGATAAGGACCATCCCAATCGGCAGGAAACGTGGTATATTTAAACCCGTAATCCTTCGCATAGCGGCGCACATGCAAATCAGCACCCGAATGCGCACCGCCAGCAATGAGATGAACTTTGTCGTGGGGAAGGTTATGTAACATCTGGTTCATACGCTTTTCGAACAAGGGATAATCATCCCAGTAGCGTGATCCCGATACCCCTACACGATAGGGTTCGCTTATCTTCCACCGCGCAATGACTTTACGTTGCGTGCAATAAAGGGTGCAACGTAGTCACGGAAATTATGGATCCATCCTTTAATGGGTTGGTTGTCTAGCAAGCACTCTCGCACCGAGAACGTACTTACTTCTAATACGCCGAACTGCAGTCGCCAATAACGATTGATTTCGGCTTGGGCGTGTTCTAAAGTCATGTACTCGGGAACACGAGCCAGTAGGTCATGTTTAAATTGCTCGGCAATCGCTGGTTGATGCGATGCAATTGTCTGTGTGATAACATCAACCAGCTCGTGCGCATGCTTAATAGCAGGTGCGGTCATTTATTCAGCCTTTTATTTTTTGCTTGGACGATTTAATGCGGGTACCGGGTTCTTTGGTTGCTTTGTCTTTTCATCCATCCAGTACGGGAAGTACTCGCCGGTACGCATACGCAATAAGTCCATTGTGGACAGGAACGGTAGCGGGTTAGGATCATCCAGATACGTCCAGTAACCGCGCGTGTTTAACAATACATCCCAATCGAAACCTTTTGCTTTAAGATCGTCGTACAGTTCCTGTGGGGTGCAATACAATTGTGGGTTTTCGTAAACCTCTTGACGCCAGAGATTATGCATCTGACACAGCTCCGACGTAATTTCCAGCGCACGCTGTAAATATTCATCTTCTTCACAGAGAGAACGAATGGTCGTGCGTTGTAATGCAACATCCGGATAAATATCCAAATATACCGTCGAAGCACCATCAGCTGACTTACCACCTGACGCATGCATGCCCCAACCACGCATCCAATCTTTATCACGCAGGTAGTGGTATTCCGTTAACGACGGTTTAACCCCTTCGCTCTGACTAACCACAATCGGGAACGGTAAGCCAGTAGGTCCGTTTTTAGCACGCATGTTGAAGACTTGAATCATCTGTAGGTCGGTATCGCCGATAAGGTTGTCACCAGGACCGCGTGGATAAAGGACGCGTTTATCAGCGTTCTGAAGAATCGTCAGTTTATCGATTTTCCAGAGGTTGTTCGTATAAAACGTGAAGCGTTCCGGGACGTTCTTAAACTTCTCATCGCCCTTAAACCCTTTCAGTTTTCGTACCGGCTGCTGTCCTGGCATACCGCCAACGTTTACACCGTCACCAAGGTGGGCAGTCATGGTGATGTAAATACCCGCCGATGCTGTGAGTACTGGCATCTGTGATAGAATCTGGCTTTTCGCTGCCGCTGAGCGCATCGCTTCAGCATTCAGTTTTGCGCCACCTGCGGTCTCTTTATCGAACAACGCATCAACGGCATCGATCGGTAATCCAGAGAAACTGTCGATGAGTACAACAGTAGGCAACCACCAGGTATAGTTCTCACCATGTTTATTAATAAACGGAACGGCTTTGCGTTGCGATTTATCTTTGACCTTGTCGTCACGGAATTTCTTAATCGCATCAAACCAAATGTTACCACTCATTTGAACAGCGTCGGTAATAAACACGCGTTCTTCTTCGAACAGATCAACGCCAGCGATATTAGACATATTCATCGCAAGCGTTAAGATACGTGTCGTCGTTAATGACATTTCTGTGTCGTAAACGCTACTATTACTGTTCGCGTAACGATCGATAACACGTAACAAGCGAAACATTATGAACGTGGTTTTGTTCATGTTGCCGCGAGCGCCTGCGCCCTCAACGAGCATCATGCCGCCATTACAAATGCTTTCGCCGTGTTTACCAACATAGTACCGACCACCAGATGTGGGAATATCCATTAAGCAACCAATGTTGAGATTAAAACGCATCTCTTCACCGGGAGAAAGGTACTTATTAAGATTCATTGGGTAAAAACTCCTTCGATTCTTCGACTAATTCTTAGTGTTCAGAGAATAACTATTTTTAGTTAAGACTGACAACCGCTATTTCCACGAGGACAATCATGCATAAATTTACCATTCCTGAAGACCCGATTACACTGCAGACCCTTTGGGATTCACATCGTGCTTTATCAATGGAAGGCTTTGCACAAGACTTCGCTTCACTTACCGCAGTAACGAATCTTCGTAGTATGTTTACCAACGGCAAGAAGTTCGTTACCGATTGGCTTAAGAAACGCGATGTAACGGTTTATCCTAAAGTCTTCAATGACCTCGATACTATCTTTAACGACAACACTTACAGCGACCTCATTGGCTATCGTGCTTTTATTCCGAATGGTTTAAATGTACCGATGTCAGATTATGTTGTTGCTTTAACCCAAAGTCTGGATAGCGTGATTGGTACCATCCTACCCGATTTGGATAAGTTGACTGTAACGTGCGCTAAAGCCGTCAATGACGTTAATTTCCGTCGTAGCAGTGGTATGGCTCAAACATTACCTAAAAACGACCCAGAGAACGTTCTAGAGACGCTGCGGGCGATGTTCAAACGTGGGACGGTAACACAGACCACTGTAGGCCGTGCATATAAGAACGAAGACGATATCCGCCTGATCGAAAAAGATCTGGATGCTTCCCGTACCCGTGCGCTTGACGTTAATCCTAAAGACGTGAAGAAAGCAATCGAACGTTTCATGGAGGTGGCTGACCGCTTAACCGAAATCCTGGTTCAAGATTACAATGAGGGTGCGGTGAGCAACGCAATGATTCGTGATATTAGCGACGCTATCTACCAAACAGCCAAGCAGGCTGAACTGTATGCGTTTCTCGTGAACGCTTTGGCTGAAGCGATCGTCGCATATAACGACACATGGGACGCCGTTAAGAAGAACGCGAAAAAATAACATAATAACCCACCCTACTACCCCGTTAAGGGCGGTAGGGTGGGATAAGGTTTATTTGCCGTATAGCTGTACCACTCGTTGTGTCGTAGGAACGCAGACTCTTACCAGAAGCTTTTTAATCTCCTGACGAATCGTTGCTTTATCATCATAATAAAGCCATGGTGGAACGCGTTGCATTATGCGCTGCACGGCTTCATCGTAGTTCGTCGTCTCATTAAGTAACGTCTCACTATCCAGATCTTTCCATGCAGTAATACCAAGCCGCGCAGCAAACATCAGCGCTGAAACCGACTCAGCTATCTCCAATCGCTCATTCATATCCGCAAGACCTTTTAGCATGATGTAATTATCGTCATGCTGATGTAGGGTCCCAAACAAACTTCCAAAGAGAAGTATACGTTTAGCTTTTGCGGTTAAGAGGAACGACAGGAGAGCGTGTTTCAACGGTTGTTTCTCACGTTCTACCTGTTCGACCATCACCATTGATTACTCCAACACATAACGTGGGTTACTGTATATGTTAGCCCATATACCAACGTCGTCTCCCGATTCAATAATCACTGCGAAACGAAACGCAATATCAGATTCGCGATAAGTTACCGCGTACGCTTTCGTTTCTGGTGATGCTAAATAGCTCAAGTTCAGACGTTGAGGTAGGTCTAACCCCAAGGACATGGTACAAGACGTCACGCCCTGCTTATCGGGGTTCAGTCTGTAATTCACGTCCACCTTCAGACTTTTCGTAACCTGCGTAATCGCACTATGCACTTTGGTAACCGTTTTGCCTTTCTTATCCTTTTCTGTTTCGAAAAGAACATCGGTAATATCGGTTACAACCAGACGCGGTGTGGACTCGCGGTTAGCGTCCAGCCATTCATCCAGTAACGTCTTTAAGAAGTTCAAGGAATCAATAGCACGCCAAGCAAGGTTAGGCGGATTGCACGCTTCCATTAAAATGGCTGTGTTGGATCCACCTAGCGGAAGATGTACGCTCTTACCGAGGCCCGTAGGACGCATCGTAAGATCGCACTCACCCTCAAGAATATCGCGATGATGTTGGCGATGATGAAGGTTATCAATGTATGCAATATACACTGACTCCGTTGTCCCATGCTCTAATACCCGAGATGCATGCGTACGCATAATCTCAACAGCGTCATCCGGTTTGCTTAAATAGATAACACTGTACGCACTATCACTAATCCTTTTCCCTAACTCAAGACGTCCCTTGTTGTCTTTATCGGTGTTACCACCGAAATAGATGTAGCGGCCATCTTTCGTGCGCTCTTGCTGCTGATTCGTGGTGAAATAGCAGCGTGAGAACGTAAAGAACGGACTTATTACCGGCTCAGGGTTCCAATACCCCTTGGTCGGAAGTTCGCGACGTATTTGGGTTCTTACAGCCCAGTCCTGGTTTTGTGACAGATATGTTCCACGCGTTGCCAGCATATCCGCACGTTCGTTACCAACATTGCCCTCATGTCCAGGAACGTAGCGCAGCGAAATATCGATAGCGTCGCGCTTCGCATCCCTTATTGCGCTATCGAGTTTCCGCCACCGTTCCGCATTCATTAACGGTTTATTGTCGGATTTAACCCAGTTGTTCTCTCGCCAGTTAGCAAGATGGTTGGTTGCACCTACAACAACATATTGGCTGTCCGACAACAGCTGGATCCGTTTTGCCCCTTTTGCTTTTCCAAGTTCAATCGCACGTATCGCAGCATCCAACTCAGCCTGATTGTTTGTTACATTGAAACCCAAAGCCTCTAACTCATCCACGTATTCCTTGGGTTCGACCAGCACAGCGTCTTTAGGAAAGTCGAGTTTGGGGTCAACATAACCGTATTGCGTTGGTTTGGGCTTTCCACTTTTTGAGGGTTCCAAGGTACCTTTTATTTCTTTCACCATATCGTAGGTGTAGCCATGTACGCCATAGCCACCGTACCCACTCGATGTTGGACGGGATCCCCCATCGCAGTAGAAAACGGCACCCAGCTCAGTATTTCCTGCCATTGTAAACCTCATTAATCATTGTCCGTATGATAGCCCAAAGTTGTACGGTATTACCGATTACCCACTGTTGATGCTGGTTGATTGCGATCGACTTTCATTGACCGTAATTTTCCACCGTTAGTTACGCATTGATTGCGTTGTTCTACGGTGGTCAGACTATTACAAACATAATAAGTATCGATAAAACGTTCAACGCGTTCTTGAAACTTCCTCCCATCAACTTGCTCTTTTTCAAAAGTTCGTAACGCCCGATCGACCTCACCTTGGAGAATCCGGTTCTGCTCAATCATACTGTCGATTAAACGGCCTCGCACTTCGTTCGATGTGTAGAGTTGATGAATCAGTTCTCGGTTGGTGTCTCGCGCATAACGCAATGTTGTATTTTCCTGACGTAAACTATTCGCCTCAGCCATCAAGGTAATGATTTTTTCGCCAGCAAACAACGTCACGATACCCAGTACGATGAAAAAACCCGTAATCAAGAATATCGAGGACTGTCGAGATCCATCTCGACGATAACGTGTGGGTGGTCGCTTACTTCGCCGAAACAACTCGCGAAGAAAAGGGAAAAGCCAGGGCAACGCCTTGAGTGTAGTAAACATGCGTGTGTCCTTGATAGTATGAAATTTCCAATACAACTTAACCGAGGACGTCGAATGATTAGTATTTTTGGTTTTTATACGTACAAAGGGTACGCTAATAACCACCCAAAAACCACGGCGAAATTCGGTGAGTTCAGTCAGCACAGTGCTACGTTCAGTCGCGAGATCGGCATCTACACCAACACGGCGTACGAACGTACGACCTTATTAGTGTTGAATGCAGAAAACGAAGCTGGTGAGGCACAAACGCTGAATGACGACACCGCAGGCCGCATTCTTCAGGTTGGTCAATGGTTACTGGAAAAAGCCTCATCAGGCGAAATCCAAGATGACCGAGACCAAGTTATTGGCTACCTAAAAGACGACTTCACAACGTATTTGGATTCTATCGACATCCCAACACCCACCACCGACGGGAAAGTCTATCTACCGGCGTGGATCAGTTTCAAGATAACAGCCACCGGCGATGTTGTCAAGATTTGGTTGTCTGATAGCGTATTCCAAAGTCAATATCCAAAATACGAATATGAAGTCGTTCCTCCTGTTCCTAAGGATCAGTTAGACACCTTCTTCGAAGATCTGGTAACATTAAAGAAACTGGTTGACAGTCGAAGCAGTGAGAAACTGACCGAAGAAATCAATGAGGTGCGCGACCAATTCCCAGACACACAATTGTGGACGAAAACCTATAAAGCGTACGATTACACCGACGATTCGAAATACATCGATACCGATTGGACGGTGATTATCTACGGTGCAGCAGGTAACAACATTGATAATATCAAGGAGTTCCTGCAAAACTGGATTCTTAGCAACAGCACGCACGGACGTCCAGACTGGGAGATCGTTTTACCGGATCTTTTTATTCCGACAGAACACATCTTCATCCCAATCTGGAACCGCCACAGCGCTCCAGAGATGACCAATCAGGCACGTATTTATAGTCCTATCTTCGATGATTCGTTGATGGATACCTACCTGAAAAACTTTGCTGATGGTTACGGCGCAGTCGCTGAAGTCCGTAAATCGCTTCAAGCCGTGCCAACGTTATGGCGCTCGATCGGTTTCTTAAGTGTTGGTAACTTACGTAACCGTGACGGCAAACTTAAGTTCTACGACCGCTGGCCGCAATACGCGCTTATCAGCACAACCAGCATTGATATTAACCGTATCGATGACGCGACACGTGAATTCATCACGTTCACTTACGAAATGCTGAAACTGGCTGAATCGCTCACTGAAGACGATCCGGTACCGTTGGGCTATAGTCGCGTTACACGTGGCAACAATAGCTTCTTAGCAAAAAGCCACAACGATGTTCAGTATCTCTTCTTAACAAAAGAAGCGTTCCTGAAGAAAATGCCGGATGAAGCCGACACGCCTGTTGGAGGTTGATTATGGCTGTAACACGTATGACGCCAAGTCCCGGTGCTGTCGGGGTATTCACAGTATCAGCGCCGTTCTCTGTTGGTGCGTCAACGCTATATACCGTTACAGCGTTGCGAAGATTCAGTGAAGTCATCGGCAGTGGAATCGATCTATTTACGGAACTGTACGAACCGCTATCGATAGACAAATCCACTTTCGAAGCGCATCTTGAAGCGAATGCTTATCTCGTCACTTTGCAACCGGATTACGGTGCGCCCGTACTGGTACCTGACACGTATATCACGTCATACCCAAAGAACGATTCCTTGCGGTATCGTCGCATTATTCTGGGTATCGATTTCGGACCTCTTCCTCCAGGTCTTGACCTTTCGTATTTAACAACGATATTGAAAGGTAAAGCCAGCGATATTCTCGGTGTCGAACCTGAGGTTAAAATAATGGAAATCACTGTCGATGATACCGTTACTCAGGAACAGCACCAGATAAACGAAGCCCGTCGTCAGGCTGCGATAAAAGAGCGAGATACCATTTACGCACGCTGTGAAACGCAAGAGAAGCAGATAACAGCTTTGCTTGCAACCCAAAAGCAACTTATCAAATTGCTTCAAGACGCCGGTATCAATCCGACACCTTAACATATTCCCTCCTCCTTCCCTTGCATCCTCCCTTCCCTTACGGGTTGGGAGGATGGGGAGGAGGGTTATGCCGCCAAGCAAAAAAAAAAAATGATAGCCACGGACTCTCCAATGAAGGAGAGCCGTGACCGTCAATTTAAGATGCGGATAATCTAGCGTACTTCTGGCGAACATGGTTCTTACGGCGAACTTCGTCATCCTCGTCACGCCATTCGAGGTAGGCAACGAATCGGCGCAACTGTGCTGCAGTCATCGTTGACGATCGGTCTCCTACATCTAGAACGATATAGCGAATGTCACCAGCACCATCACATTCAACATAACGGAATACCAGAAGACCGTTATCGTATTCAATGATAATCACATCGAATCGTTTCTCGAACAAATAAAACAGTTCGGATTCAATGATCATCGGAATGACGTATTTATCATCCTGATCGATGATTTTCATCATCACCCGTAACGCACGAGGAGTATGACGAGTGGACTGACTGTTAAATCGTTGTATCATCGTTTGTTCTACGTCTTCTGTTTTTGTTCCAGGCCATGGACGTATCACAGATTTCGGCGGTGTGAGACGACAGCGGTACGCCTGTATAAACAACAGAATATCGGCGACATTAGGAAATTCATCCTGGTCTTTGTAAAGCTTACGGATAATATCCGGGATCGTAGTCAACAAATATTTCTTATCGCCTCCCACTTTCTCGAGATTAGCGATATGTCCTTCTACCACAGGCAAGTAAACGAAATTATACCAGTGACGGTATCTTGCAGCACGTCGGTAGTTCGGGATAAAATTAAGAACGGCATTCATTGTATGTTTTAACGTGTTCATTAAAAGGATCCTCCTTATGTTTTAATATGCACATCGTCAATCCCCTCGGTAATCCAGCCGATGGGGAGGACGATCGTTGTTATCGTGTTATGGGTGTAATGATTAAGAAAATGGAAATAGTAATTTGTATTGGATTGCTCTATGCGTAGGTCAAGCTGTGCGTCTTCAGGTAACCGTAACCAAGCACCGTACAGTTCGTTAAACTTACGCTGAATTTTACCGGGGTTCATTGGAACCCCTCGACCACGGTGGTGTAGCTGACGCAATGATTCGATCAAGCACTCAGAGATACCCGTTGTCGTTCCGTTATCGCTCGCATCAACAACAATGAACTCTCGTGACCCACGACCGAGATAAAATCCGGCAACAAAAACAACGGCGGCAACGACAATCATGCCAATACCTACGTACCAATAGTAAACGTCCATAGCGGCCTCACTTAGACCCAATAATCAGCAAGTGGTTTTACCTTGTTGATGGGCAGATAAACTTTGCCAATATTTTCCATATAAGCATCGATATAAAGAACGACGCTATCTACACTTCTATCCCAACGTATTACGAAGCGATCGGGAAGAAGATTTCCTTGTTCAAGCGATGCTGTAACCTGCTGCGTTAAAACAGACAACCAAGCCGGTGTTAGTGTCGCGATATCTAATTCGTTCGACCACTCAGCACGTTGCTCCACCGGGCGTAACATCCGTTGAACGGTGCGTTGAACAGTCGCAGTGATATAACCCTTATCTTCGTCACAGATCGGATTCGGACGAGCCACAAAACGCTCAGCAGGTTTGTGGGTAATATGTTCATGCAATTCGATGAGTGGTGTTGTCATAGTACTCGCTCCATCATGTTGTAATCGGGTAACCCGCAGGGTTGTATGCATGGTGTTCAGAAGCGCAAAAGCGCCACCAGTAACAACGACACTAAGTACAACCAAAACAGAAATCATTAACGTGTATTGCATTACCATCTCCTATTCATACGCATCTTGAAGATTAGTTAAAATCAACAAAAGAAAAAACGTTATAAAGCAAGGTCCTCTGATATCAGAGGACCTTGGATCAATTAGCTTGCGGCTTCTTCATTTGTTTCAGGTTTGCTTCCCCCTAACAAACCGTCGAACAGACCCGTATGTTTCAGGTAGAAGAGAGCGATAGCGCCCATTGCCGCTGCGCTCGTTGCTGTTAACGCAACCCCGGCACGATACTGCCATTTACGGTCAGGCTTTTGATCAAGTGCCATACGACGCATGTATTCAGCCTCTGCTTCATTCCGATGAATTTCGGATTCCGCCAGACGGGCTAAGGTATCGCGGTCAAGGTTAGCATAACGTGCGTTCATGGTGATTTCCTCTTGTTTGGAAGTTGATTGCTTAGTGAATTCTTGGTCAACAGTCGTTTCGGTTGGTTCAAACGGCTGGTTGTTCATTTTCTGGTTGTTATTAGACATGATAGACTCCTTCGATTTTTGAGATGAAATTGATTTAAACCATCGTGGATGGCAGTATTCGGTTTTACAGGTACAGTTAAGTTTCTCGTGTAGTATTGCGTAAAAACGTTTTGCGCCTACACGTAAGGCTTTCAGCATTACCCATCCACGAGCACTCAAACGGTGTAGCTGTTGCGGTATATCAAGTTTCCTAGCCAAGCGAAAGTATCTCTCAATCACTTCGATAGGAAACCATTGTTGTTCCACATCGGTGAGACTGAAAGTCTTATCCATGATTGAAATCTCGCTGGCTTGCTTCACCTAGGTAATATAGCCGTGAAAAATGTTGGAGTACATCGAATTCCATCATCGTGGCTATTTTATGGGCTAAGAGCCTAAACCAATCATCTTCGGAATCATCATCTACGAAATAGGAACCTATCATGGATAAAGTATTTGTTTGTAAGCTGTTTACTAACGGCAATAGCCAACCGATGTATCTGACCGATCCTGTTCTGGGTAATCGAAACAGCACCGTATTCAAAGAAGCTATCGATTACGCCAAAAACAAAGCCGTGAGAACACTGACGTCCGATGACTGTGTCAATGGTATCACGTGGGCAGAGTTATTAGGCGATGCTGTTAGACACTTCGTTCGGGATGCAAGAAAACAGGAAATCAGCCTCACGACTATTGTTGTGCGCGAAAACGCAGAAATTTTATCAAACGTTTTGGTTGATTTTAATGACGTTTACGTGTTTAATCCAGAGAACACTTTTGAGCAATACCTTGCTGCCCTGAACAAACAGCTTGATAAAGATGTTCATCCCGAATTCGCCAAGTTAACGTATCAAGTGCTTTTTGATGACGTTGATCCGAATACGAAGATCAGTACCAGCTTATCGTCCCTGGTAAAGAAATACGGATCGGTTATTGCTACGGCAACACCCACCACCGACGGCAGTTATGATATCGAATTGGATAGCCCGTTAAAAGAACAGGAACCTACTGGGGTTCGGGCAATACATCATAACCTCGTCGTTAAATCCGATGGTTGCGATGAGCATTACGCTATGACAAACGATGTAAACAATTACCGTTTAAGTCAAGCGATTGGTGTTCTGCGTTATACCGAACCAACCGTTGTAGACGATCATACATCGACAACGACGCATACAACGTGTTACATTTTCGTTTACCCTAATGAAAGTGTGTATATTACTGACTGCTACGGCAACACCGTAGATAGCTTGCGTCGCTGTTAAACATCAAGCCTGTCCTTCGGGGCAGGCTTTTATGCTGTTGTTATTGGGAATAAGAATTAACAAAACAGGAAGATGGTGTGAATATAACACAAAGGAGGGAAATGATTATGTTACTCATTCTAATGGAGAGAGCATTGCTGGCGGGTATATGCGCATTCTCTGTTAAACACGCTGTTACTATCATGACTGAAGAAAGGCGTAATACGCATAATGTATTACGCTGAAAACGCTGTCTGCATTAGTGTATGACGAGAAATCGTCGAGGCCCCCGTCTTCACGAGGGCCAACACCTATGCGCGATTATTTACCATTCACTAAACAAAGGTTATAAACATGAGCAATTTGAATGTTGAATTTACTTCAACAACACCCGTCATGAACGGCGTTGGTACTGAAACCAAGATCGTATTAGAACCCATTCCTGGTTTACGCGATCTCGGTGATTTTTACCAACTGATGCCACGTATACGGAAAGCCTTAAACAGCATCGATCTTGATTCTGATAAAGATTTCCAACACGATACCGAAAATTCCGATCATACGTTGCTGCCATCAGGGGTAGCAAAATTCACCTACACGCAAACATTGAAAGCCTCTGATGGTGAAATCCGTCGTTTTATCGTTGAAGTAGAAAGCGCATAAAAACCATCCTCCCAACCCGTAAGGGAAGGGAGGATGAAATATGCCGTTAAACGTTATTCAGCAAACCCTGCATTCAATAGATTGTCGTAAACACGATTAGCGACATCACTAGGAGAATGTGTGTTACTGGTGTCTATACATAGCGTTTTTGCGTCGCCGAGATAGTCCATAAAATCCATGTAACGATAACGTCGTTTATTGAATGTCGCTTCATCGATGTTATCAAACATCTGATGCTTAGCGTGGCGAACACGGAACCGTCTTAAATACGTAGGATAGTCAATATCCAGATAAACGTAGTAAGACGGCATGATGATCGACGGCAGGTTCGGCAACAACGCGTCAAACAACTTAACGTTAGCATCATTAACCTGGTAAACATACGTCGAAGCAACCGAACGATCACTAAGCACGGTCTTCCCTTCGTTGAGGGCTGGATGAATCACCTTGTTGAAGAGATGATTACGTTGCGACATCATCGCCAACAGCTCGGTTTCCGGATCGAATCTGTTTGTTGGTGTTTGGTCTTCCAGGATAAGTTTACGAATTGCTTCTCCGTAGAGAGTACCACCGGGTTCACGTACAACACAGACATTGTTTAAACGGCTATGTAAAGACGAGATAACCGAACTCTTTCCTGAATAATCCAAACCTTCAATAACGATATACTTATTACGAGACATTCCCCGCTCCAATTAACTACTTCGTTTTTGCTGCCAACGGCTGCGATACTGTAATCTCTACCCGATTCTCATCGGTACGTTTAACGGTGATAAGGCTGCGTTCATCACCGAATGGTTCTGCTACCTTGGAAGCCTCTTTAAGATTTTCAAGAATCTCGCCAGAGGGTTCAAACACCGCGAAACCGGAGCTAGTGTCAGTTCTTATTAAACCTACGCGCGTACCATTTACGGTAATGATGTCGTCCGTCTTGAACCCGCAGCAGGAGGGTAGACAGAACTGGCCGTTAACGCAATTAGCTAGGTATGCCTCACCGCCGAACATTTCTATTAACGTTACCGGTTTAAATGTTTTCTCTGGGAAAGCGCTATTAAGGGTATCGTTTCCATTCACGAACCAGATCGTTACTTTATCTTCAGAATACTCTAGTCTGTACGGCTGGGTTGCTGACGCTTGCGCTTTATGCTGATTAAATAACTTTGATTTCGTCGCAATCACAGCATGACCTTCAGCATCAAAGTACAGAACTTCATATCCAACACATCCGATAAACACGCGACGGTTATTAAGTTCCGGAATTCTGACTAATAACGCATCACGGTTATAAGTAGGAATGATGCCCCGTAGGATGATCGATTCGTTGTTCAATGTTGCATTGCTCGCGACGATGCTTCGCATTGCCGCTGGCGTCAGTATTTTATCTGCTGTAGGTTCAAGTTGCTCCGCTGTTACAGTCATGGATCTATCTTCGTTTTCAACTGGCCAGTTGAAAACGATTGTTTTATTAAGACAAACAATTGGGGTAATTTCGCCGATACTCCGTATCTTGACTGAGGGGTAATTACACACATACGGAACAAAAACATCAATATCGCTGGTCGCTTCTTCAAGCATGCTAGCATACGCCATTGCTTCGGGACGATCGGTGAGATGAATAACAGCATAGACGATATCGTCTTTTAACCACGCATGTTTCACTCGTCCTATAACACGATTGGTGTCTACAATAACTCTCTGAGCTTTCATCTCCCATTTTACTGCATCAGTACCACCCGCAACCACGTTCGGTTTATCCGTGTTTACACGATGAAGGAAACTATTGATTATTTCCTCATTGATCTGGATATCCTTTCTCGCAAAATTCAACAACGGAATAACGAACTCATTGTTACCGCACTTCACTGCTCCGCGAATGATAGGAGTACACTTCTTGTTCTCATCTGATCCCCAGATAACTTTAGTCATTTTCTGTTTCCTTCTTGGGTTTTGCACAAGTTTCTAACGGCGTTTTGTACCAACCTTCCCATTTCGATGGTCATCAAGAATACGCCATTCTTCGAACAGGAGTTCAGCAGCGAAATAACCTACGGCAATGCTGTCTATCGCATGCTCATCAAGATTCGCCAACACGACACCGTTCTTGGGTGTGATGTTCATGAGGTTCAATACTTTCTGGCGAACATCGTCCTTACCAACACGGGACGTCATGATCCCAACGGCACGTTTTGCGCTTCGGTTATCAACCCCTAAGAAAGACACCGTAGGGTCAAAATCAATAACCGTTGTCTGAATCGCTGAAAACAGTTCACTGAGCGCCATACCGCTTTGCTTGAAACGACCGATGAATGGTGTCTCACAAGCAACCGCTTGTGGCTGGTACTCTTGCAATAACGTTGTCAGCGAACGACGATGTTCTTGGATACGTGCGGCACGATTACCGTACCCAAGCGCAATATCGCCATCAGGATCATACCGACGGGAGGCGTGCCATGTCCCCGCATACAGCAGTTCAATATCTTCGACACGCACATCCAAACGCAGTAACGACGCACCGAGCGTATCGGTGCCGGGGTCGATTGCCAGAATATCGTAAGCGTATTCTGGTGGAATCATGGCGTTACAACAGCCTCCACCGACCATGGGAAGGTTTTCGCAATAACGCCTTCCAGGAAGCGCTCAACTTCGGATTGCTCGTATACCGAAAGCTTTTCAAACGGTGTTTGGTCTTCGGTTAAACCCACCGCATGAATAGGACCCAGATCTTTAACCAGGGTGACTTCGCCTTTAACGCCTTCACGTTTAACGATGACGGCATGGTCATTGACCTTAGGATCGTACAGCACACGCATCATGGTTACCGCATCATTCGGTTCATAACCGAAATCGATAGCAACACGAGCACTCGTCCCTTCTTCATCCAAAAGCTTGCTCAACGCTTTACAGCGGTCTTCAATCCAATCCAACGCGACCGCGGTTTCTTGGCGTAGCTGAACCTCAACCTCTTTTCCTTGCTCATCGATACGTTTCACGGTAACAAAATCGTGCAATAAACGATCCGGAAGGAGAGAAGCGATAAGCTCAACGTTTGGTTCAGGTTTCTCGTTTTCCAGAATGATGGTCGCTTGTGCGTCCAGATGTTCTTTAAAACGGATGTAGCGCGTTAATCGCAGAACCTCGTCTTGGGATTTTGCGTCTTCGGGGATAATCTCCGTCATGACGTTATAGATCTTTTCAGCGAACGTCGGAATTACGGTGATGGTAATTCGTGCTGGTGTGCCACGCTCTTGGTACTCATCGGCTAACTTCTTCGCCATCCCGTTAAAATAGGTTTGAAGAAACGGTTGCTGCGTTAGAAACATTTTCTCCAGATCAGAATAGCGATGCTTGCGTGCATGACCTAGCTTCTTCATAGGCTTTTTCATCAACATAAATCCTTATTTATCTTAAATAATCGTGACGTGTTCGTTATACGTTTCAGGGAGGATGATATTCGTTTTATCAAGAACCATACACTCAGCTTTACGGAATGATGCATGGTTGATAACATAGTGGCTGATGAACCATACTTGGCTTACACGGTGACCATCAACCAAACGACGAACAAAATCCATGGCATTAGATTGGTGCTGCGGATCAAATGTTGATGCGAATTCATCCAGCATCAAGGGATAATCCGTAAACCCTTTGTAATGCATCATCGCGATGATAAACGCGATATTGATAATTTCCTTTTGCCCCTTACTCCCATAAACAATATCTTTTCGCGGTGTCGGATACTTCTCGGTTAGAAGCGGGAAACGATAATTCAATCCTTGCGCATCGATAGCACAAGGGAGTATCTGAAGTTGGTATTCCCAAATACTCGCAATGATACCGTTCATGTATTCGACGAACGCGTTGATTGGACCAGCAATAGTTTCAGCAATCAGGCCGTTAGATGGGCTTAACTCATCCAGAACAATCTGTGCGTAACTGAGTTGTTCTTCCACCTCTTTTTGCGTTGTTTCCAGCTGAGCCAAAAGCTGTTGGTCGGTTTTAGCTTCCTGTAACTGCTGTTCGACATGGCTTATTCGGCGAACCGTATCAGACATCGCAGCGCGTAACGATTTCGTGTAGAGGTGTTGCAGATATTCTAACCACAGTTGCGTTAACGCTTTGTCGCTATTATCCGAACGTACCTGATCTTCCATAATCGCCGTGACGGTTTCCAATCTACCTTCCGTAGCCGTAATGGCTTGTGTTAACCGTTCCACGGTCGTTAGCAACTCCGTCCTGTTCTTATAAAGCAGTTCTCGGCGTTGCTGTAATGGTTCAACATCGACAGCTTGCACACGTTCGAGCATGCCTTGAAGATGCTTCCGTTCTTGTTCGGCTTGGGTGTAACGCGCAAGCTTCTCAAATGCGAGCAGCCAATCATTAATGATTCCAATACTGCGAAACCCTAATCCGTTTTTACGTCCTTCTTCCAGCAGATTGTCCCACATGGGTTTAATGGCGTAATAATCTTTCGTCCAACGTGTTAACTGACGATGCTGCTCCATCCAAAGCGTATAACGCTGAACCTTCTCACTCAGCTCAGCTAACGATTTCTCTTGTTCTTCAACCCAAGCACGGCCCTTCTGAATACGTTGTTCGATGCTTGCTTTGCTGGTCTTTTCCGTTTCACCAACATGAAAGCGATAATTGCATTTTGGACAGCTGGTCTGCGGCTGATGATTCAGATGATCGAGATGCGCCTCTAAATCAGCTAACGCATGTTTCGCGTTACGTAAGCGCATTCTTGCTGTCTCTTCCTCCTTGATGTAAGCTTCGGCATCGTAAACGTGGTAGGTATTATCGGTATCAATCCATTCTTGCAGTAATTCCGTTAACGGAGCCTGAACTTGCGTGAGCTGTTGTAAGCAAACCACGGCATCCAGATTCATCGTTAAAAGCTCGCCTGGATGGTCTTGTTGGAGTTGTTCGTCCAAACGTGCAAGGCGGGCTTTAATTTGATCGATATCACCTTCTCCAGACTGTTTCAACTGGTCAAGGATATTATCAATGCCCAGCAATTCATCAACCTGACTTTCGAGTTTCGCATTCGCATTCGCGAGCTGTTCTCTTAATTCAGCCAGATTCTGCTGTTCTTGCTGTGACGTTCCTCCTTGATAACGAACAACCGCATGAAGAAGCTCACGATTAAAATGGTGAGCACGTTGTGCGGATTCCAGAAGCTGTCGTTGATCAACATCGCTATCGAATAACGGCAATCCCATCATCGCTTCGAGCGCTGAGCGTTGCTGTTTTAATTCTGCTTCCAATCCCTGGTGGTCGGTTCCTGTGTATTTCGCTTCAATTCGCTGTGATGTTTCAACCAGTTTATTCAGTGTATGTTCATTCACCGCTTTCAGTGAACGTACTTGTTGCTTAACAACCTGGAACAACTCAAGCGCATAATCGACATTAACTGGACATATCTGCGTTAGTCGTTCACGACGTTTCATCGGCCCCATTTCAGTGAACTGGTAAGCCGTTTCGTAACCTAACAACAAACGAATGGTGTCGTCATTAAGTTCGAAATGTTCTTCAATTAGTTTCCATTGAGCGGGTTGTGTGCCGCCGCCATTCAGGTTCTCGCTGTCGTTAACGTAGAACTCATGCTTAAACCCTTTTTCTAAACGACTGATAAGACGGTATTGTTTGTTACGATGTTCACAGCGGTACTCGTAATACCCGTCTTTATCAAAATCCGCACGCTCAGGAACGGTCGGATACAACAAAGGCAGCAGACTACTCTTACCCGAACCATTGCTACCTAAAATGAGTTGTACGGGATTATCTGGCCGGATGACCAGCTCCCGAATCATCCCAGTATCAAAACGATTGAATCCACGTAAGTGGAGATAGGTGCATCGCATGCTATGATAATCCTTCTTCGATACCTTCTGAACCCATGGTTCAGAATGCGAAGCTGAAGCCATACTTCAGCGTTATTTTCTATATCGTTATTTAAATCAGTAGGAGATTACAGCATGAGCGATCTGGCAACAGACAATCGCACAAAAGGGAGTCAGCTGGCTCCAGACAGCAACGTAAGCGTTTTCCGTATCTTTGCCTTGGGTACTGTTGCTGCTGACTTTTCCAATAAAAGCCTGGAGGAAGATCCTAACCAGGCGCTGGAGGTCTTTCTTGATGAAATGATGTCAGGTGCTGATGGGAAAGTTGAAGCGGCGGGAAGCGTTAAAGAAGTCAGTGCAACAGACGCTCAAGGGAACAGTTATACAGCGAAAGCGGCAACAACAACCAGCGTACAGTGTTATTGGTTACCCTTTGGTAGTAACCGGATGACAGCCCCTAACTTGAGGAAAGGTCAGCGTGTAGTGGTCTGGCGTACCGCAGATGAAGAACAGCTCTACTGGCAACCCAAAGGAGGGGATAGTGAGCTGATGACCATGGAATCAGTTATCCTGACCGTCAGCGCACGTCCTAGCGCTAAGAAGGACCGTAAATCGATTTCAACGGAAGACTGCTATTACCTAATGGTTGACACCTTCCTTAAGAAAGCGGTTATCGGCACCAGCGCACAGCTTGGTGAAGTTACCCAGGTCTACATGGAACTTAATCTGGACGAGGGTTACTTACAAGTTGCGGACAGCGTCCATCAAAACCTACTATTGCTCCATTTTGTCGAGCATATGCTGCGATATCAAAACCAGGACGACAGCATCATCGACGTGACAAAAAAGAACATCACATTCCAATGCGAGGATACGCTCAAAGCAATCGCTAAGAACGATATCCGAATGAAAGCCAAAAACATTTATACGGAATGTGAAAACTTCGAGCGTGTCAGTAAAACGGAAAGCGTTACAAGTCAGAATGTTTCTTTGAAATGCGATCGCTACACGGCGCAAGTATCAGGACAGACTACGTTCAAATGTCCTAACACGGTATTCACAGGAGCTGTGAGCTTCACCGGTGAAGACGGAAACACGATGACGTTGAACGGGAACTTCGTCCACGTCGCAGGATCTTGGCGTTCACCAACCGGAACAAACGTATACACCCACGATCATGGTGGTGTAGATCGTGGTAGCGGTCGTACAGACCCGTTCCAATAAACAAAAGAAAAAGAAACGCAATACAACCTCCTTCCCTAGCCATCAAGGCCGGGGAAGGAGGATTTATAGTTTATTTATTAACGTGTTGCGTTCTGGATAATTTCTTTTCCGATCTTAACCAAAGCAGGTATCTGTACAGCGGTTGCACCCCGATGACGAAACGCGGTCGTTAACGCGGTATCAATACTCACAGCACGTCCGTGAAGACGATCGAAATAGACTTGAGTAATTGCAGCCGCATATTCCTTTCGCTGTTTCTTGGTTTGGTTCAACAGCGCTGTACTACCACCAACAATGAAATAAGCGATTAAGAAGAACGCTGCTGACCGCGAACCGGGTAGAAAACCTTGTCGCTTAGGAAGCATCTCACAATCACGAACAGTATTATCGTTCGCGAGCTTTTCCATGTCAACATGGCATAATTTTGCATAGGTGTGGAGATAATGGGTAAAAGTTGAATTTAACATTTTCTTTCCTCGGTTACAATGAGTTCAATGTATAGCTTATACGCCGCAGAACGACGTATAACGGTTTGTTTTAATTCCTAAGGGGTTTCCTTATCTAAGATTGAATTAAAGCGTTCTGAAGAGTTCTGTAGCGTTCTCGTCACGTAAACATGCTTCGTTCAACAATTCAGCTAACAGCTTTGACCGAGCTTCAACAAATGTCCTGAGGCGATGCTTCCATTCTAAACAGACGGTGTATGAACGATCTAACTTTTTGTGCTCGACGATAGATGCCGTGCAGTAGGTTTCGCGTTTATTCACATCGTCCCAAACATCACGAATGATCGTCAAGCCTTTCTCAGTACATGTAAACGTTATAACGTAGTGATTGTTCGCTGCTTCAACACGAACATCAGTAAATTCGTTTCGTAGCGATGAGGTCTTGGTTAAACGATCAATGGCGAGCGATAAACCGACACGTTGTTGCATATCAGATACCCTCTTTCAGAATCTCATTGAGACTATCAGTAATGGCATCAAAATGAGCATCGATATCTTCTACGGTATCGGCGAAAACGATCCAAGCGTGCCGTATCAACGTCTCACCGTTTGTACATTTCAACATCTCCATAGTCAACTTTGATTGTCCGCATAATGGTGAAATCTCATTGCTCCGCCAAAACGCAGCATCGAGTAACGCTTTACCTAATGCCGTACATGCGAAAATAAATTCTACTTGACCGATACCGATCACCGAAGCGGATACAGGTTGAATGTGTTCACGTAGCTTATCATCTTCGCGTAGAAGCAACAGTGTACGATGTAAACGTGTATGGCGAGTAACAATCCCATCAACACGACCGATGCGTACGTCTGCTACCGATTCAGGCCATTTAATTTCCATCTTATTTTCCTCGATTTTCTAGTTGAGACACAATACCATCGGCAACGTAATGTAACTGTACATTCAGGTCCAACGGCGATAATGCGGAAATTGACCAGCAGGCATTTGAAGTCCAATACAACCCACCTTCACCCAAAGAGACTTCCCACGTTAACTTCGTTATGACGTCTCTGGCTCGCTGTTCACTATATCGAAATGCATTTTCCAACAATGTTTTTCCCGTTTGTGAACATAAAAAGCAAAGTTTCACATCTGTGTCCGTCTTTTCAAAATCAAACAATCGAAAATGGTCAGTCAAAGAGGTGGTGGAGGCTAGGCATTGCAATGCGTCTTCCAACGCAAGATGGTCTAGCGTTTCTAAGTTCTTGCACGGCTGTTTTGGTGCAAGTGCGACCGATTTGCAAAATTTAACGTGCACGATTTTCTCCTCGTATTGTTGAGTGGGGACACAACTGTCCCCGGATAATTAGTGTACAGCCCAAGCCGCGTTGGGTGCGGGCTGGTTGCGTTCAATGTAGCACATCAGGCGTTCTTTAAGTTTGATTAACGCCTCAGCAACGATGTTCTCCATCGCGATTACCTTTTCCATGTTATCCATCGTATCCTGCCACGTGAACCATTCAACCACGTTGACGATATATAAAACTTCATCGTCGTCAGTCATGACCTGGGTATTTTCACGACGATCGCGGGTCGTGTATAGCGGTGTTCGCACATTCGCACTTATACGCGTCCAAAGTTCCTGGAGGAACTCACTTGATCTGTTATCTGCTGTGATAATAAGCTCACTACGTACCGAATGTTCTCCTCGCTTCTCAATGGCGAATAACCCATCGTAAGTGATGTTCATCAATTTACGAAGGTCGCCATTGCTATTCCAGTCTTTCACGACAGCAGGGAGTCGGCTGTTGTACTCTTCAGGTAATTTTTCAATCATCGGTTTCTGCTCCTATATCACGTTTAAGGTCGGCCACCAGTTTATCATAATGGTCTTTTATTACATTAGCAATAACGAATTGCACTTTTTTCACCAGTTGCTCGTTAGCATCGTTGAATGTAAAATGTTCACGCACTTCAACCGGACGTGACACACCACCGATATCGTAAACTTTATTCGATGTACGACGAGCGATTACCGGTAGCGATTCCATGGCGTTCAGCGCAGTACAGATTTCCGTAACGAGTTCTTGAATGCTGCTTCTGCCTTCGATAATAACGGTACAGCGATAGACATCCACTTCGTTAAGTTGTTCAACGACATCCGTCTTGATTTTGAAATTCCCAATAAGAGCGCTGACCAAAGTGCTATGCCAGTTGTTCACTACCCCAACCAGCAAGGGATGATTCTCAAGATCCCTTTTGTTCATCTCTAAGCTCCTCAATCGTTCTATAACAAACTTTTATTGGAAGGGAATATGTTTCCCTTCCTTGGGTTCGGTTATTGCGTTACGCAGCTTTACAGCTTGCGTAAACCACAACTGTTCCGTTGTTGATTGCCTCAACAATGTCCCGGGTCAGTTTGGTCGCTAATTTATTATCCGTCCCCGGTACGTAATAACCTTCTCCTGTTTCAGTGATTAAGCGATAACGTACTAATCCCACTGTACGCTCAACGCGTACCACCTTTTCAAGTTTGTGTTTGATGATCTTCGTCAGGCTGACGGCGTCTGACGCGTAGATCGCTTTATAAACTTTGTTCTTTGCTGTCGGTTTCATCAACATGGTTTCTGTTTTCCTCGGTTTGTTGTGGTGCTAGGTCAGAGATATCCCAACGGACATAACCGATCTCACGGATTCGCTCTGCTACCTCTTCGGTTTGCGAATTACGACTAATCATCGGTAACCATTCTCCGTGTCCGGTGATCTTGACTTCCGTAAGCTGTAAACTCATGTTCCAACGAACATCGTAAACCAGCGCATAGCCAAGAGGATGAACAAGTCCATCTTGGGCATACATCGTCAGAAGACCTCTTACATCTTCGCTACGAAGTGATTTCATGGCTGGACGTACACGTTGAAGTCTCTTTGTAACATCGTATCCCAACTCGATGTCTTTCCAACCTGTCATGGCGTAAGGAATAACGTTACGACGACGGAGCTGATAGTTGTGAGTGGTTTCTTCGGCGGTAAGGTGTACCCAACCGAGATCGCTGTATGCGACAAACCGCACCGTATCACCATCGATTGCAGTATGCCCATCTAACGCTGCTGCAACACCATGGCCTGCGTAATACGGCGGAATAACGTTAATCATTTTAATACGACTTTCTTGACCGGTATGGTCAGGATCGATATGTGCGTAGAAACAATTATGGCTTACAGGGCGACCTTCCGCCATACGCCCACGGAAGACAGGGTCCTGCATTCCGAGCGGATGGTAATACGCGAGCTGTTGCTCTTCACCTTCCCCGATTACCAACAAACGATCTTCACGACTTGGCGTACTAGGATCTTTCACTGTGATGTAACTAACAACCGGTTTCAGGTTGTTTAAAATGTCCTCTGTAAGTTTCTCTAAATCCGATGCTGCGTAAATACGGTTAACAACGGTGTTTACAAGGTGTTTTGATAAGCTCATTTTAGATCTCTCTTTGTTAATGGTAAATAAATAACGGCATAAAAAGGGGACAACGCTGTCCCCGTGTTAGGTATTATCTGCTTACGGCTTCAAATCCGAAATATCCCAGCGTACGTAACCTGTGTGTTCGATATCCTCGACCAATTGCTCGGTTTGATTTTCAACACCGACAACGGGAACCCAATTCAACTGTTGGCTACGTATACCGATGTTAACCTCGACACGCTGCAGATCATCGTTCCAACGAACCCCGGCCGGTTTCACAAAACCCAGCGGATGGATAAAACTAAGATCGTCGCTGAAATCACGAAGAACGCGCAATGTATCGATGGATGAAGGGTTATCACGGCGAACAGGACGTACGCTTTGCAGTTTATCGTATACCGCTCGAGCTGCGCGTTCATCACGCCAGTTCGTCATGAATACCGGTTTTATACCACGTTTTAGAAGATGATCGATCTGGATCGCGATGTTATCGTGAACATACATGCAGCCCTGTTCGGTTTCGGTGTTGTAACCACCATCTTCTAACCGGTTCGGATACGTCAGATGGTCTACCGTCACAGCAACTCCTTCAGCGAACGTGTTCAACGGAAGAAGACGTTGCAGACTTGTTATTGGATAATCGGGCGACATCCCAGGACAGATATGCGCCATCGTCCCCCAACTGTCAGGGAAGCCATGTCGGTATATGTATTGCCGGAATACCTCATCCTGCATCCCTAACGGATACCATCGTGCAAGCCGCTGTTGCTCACCATCCTGAATAACAAAAAGCATTTCTTTGCGATTCGGCCATCGATGATGTTCCACGGTCAAGCCATCAACAACCGGTCTTAAATTGTTCTTGATGTGTTCTGGAAGTTTATCCACCTCTTCACGACGATAAAAACGATCGATGACGATGATGTCAACCTTCCCATGATTGAACCAGTTCATGTTAACTCCCTCTGTGGTGCGAAAACAAAACATCTAATTGCTCCCGTTGTTCTTTTAAGTATGCGGGAAGCTGGTCTTCCCGTACCGTTCCGATTTCTAACGTGATGTACCAGCGTTGTTCGGAAGCCTGCCATTGAAAACTGCTCTGTAGCCGCAGGATGCTAGGATCATGTATCTTGCTTGCGCTGTAGCGGTTGAACCAACCCAGGTAAGCGGCTTTCCCCTCCTCGTCGGCAACGTAACGCTGCACGCTGTTCTTCCCTTTGTTTTCGTATCCTGTTGCACGTATCATGCGAACGTTTCTCCTGTAACGTGTTGTGGGCGTTGTAGCATGGTAACATCCCAGCATACCAGCTTGCTTTTCTCAAGGATCTTCTGCGCTGTATCAACGCTGACGGTAGGATGCGTTACCGGCAACCAACGTTCGTTAAGCACCTTGGCTTCCAGGCGTTGCTTGCGCTTATTGTAACGTACCTCGCTAACCCATGCGTAACCGAAAGGATGGATAACCCGTGGGTAGTAACGTTTAAGCATCGTCAGTCTTTGCTGATAAAGCTTATCGGAACCCTCGCCAACGAATAAGGCAACCCGTTCCAACCGCTTGGTGTAATACGTTCCGGTGGTATGATTGATCCAACCAGGAAGTGTTCGTACGTCATTTTCGAGTGTTCCTGATACGTTGTGCACTTCACCGCTATACACCGTCCCAACAACCTGATTCGTTGCGTCCACCATCGACCGTGGCAAAGCATCCGCGGTAGGATACAACCATGCATCCCCAAGCTGCTCTCCCGACGCAAGTACCCGTAATCCGCATGCGCTCACCCGCAACGGATGCTGGCTCTTATGCGCACGCAACTGCACCACAGATAAGTCCGCCGGATAGGCGACGCAACAACCCCGCTGACGGAACAGTCCGATCTCACCATCCACCCCTTCAATCACGCTTCCTTCCGAACCGTTCCACCAACGCTTAACCTTCACGCATTCCGCTTGCACAGCCTCAGGCAACGTTAGATAATCGGGCTCAATAAACACCACATCAAAAATTAATTCATTGTTCATCTAAAAAGATCCTCTGTTTATTCACGTTAATTAAACAACGTATTGATTTCTATTCGATAGCAATACGAACATCGTACGTACGCATCACTTGGGTAATATAGCCGTGAAAGGATTTGTGTTACAGAAAGGGTTTTGTTGTGTTTTAAGAAGGGATAGTTAGTGGTGTTATCTGAAAGGAGGATTTCAAGAAAGGTCTTGATTGAAGTAGGTGAAGTAAGTGAAGAGGTGAATAAACGAGAAGGGTTAGTTTGGTTGATGTAAGATGGTATCTTAGGTTATGTCTTCATTGTTTGATTTATCTTGTTTATATAAATCAAATTAAATTATAAAGTCAGTCAATAAGCTTATAAGTTGGATAACTCAAAAACCATTTGTGATACTCTTCTTCACGTTGTTCATCAGAGTATCTCGTCTATACTCATTGCATTCGTATACGACATAACCGTTATACGCTAACGCTACGCTTATAGCTTGATAACTCTAAGGATAAAAACATAAACTCGCTTCGCTCGTTTAGTTTTTCTTTTTCTTAGAGTTATCTTGTTGCTCGTCTCTAAAGGACTTCGCTCCTCCCCCGTCCCCCGAAGGGGCCGAGGTCGTGGAAATTTTACTTTCCAAATACATTTACAACATCTGTAAACTTTTACTCCAGGTACTTAATCTTATCATTAGAAATTATCAAAGAGAATAATAACAGCATAACCTTCCTCCAACCCAACAGGGAAGGAGGAAGGGATACAGTGGTTATTATTCGGAAACGTTGTAACCGAACACCGCTTTACCGTAAGTGTGAGTACCGTCAGCTAACGACACCACTAGTACATGGTTGTATGCAGCGTTAACGCCCTTGTCAGTAGATTCGGTGGTAGCACCGTTGTAGACAAAGGTAGCTGTTTGCAGATTGGTTTTCAGTTCGGTGATGATCTCATCGCTGACACCCGTCTGCTCTTTGATCAGCGTAGTCAGGTTACCCGCTAAGCCTGCATCGATCTTGGTATCGTTACTGGTAATAGCTTGTAAACCTGTAGCGTAGGAGCTGAAGTCTAACGGATAGGTTAACAGACGTGCTGAGGTCTTGGTACCATCGCCTTCATCAACGTAGGTTAAGTTACCCAGGTTGGTAACCTTGATGATGTTAGACAGATCCAGCGTGGTGTTATAAACCTTAACTTGAACAGAACCGTACCAAGCCAGCGAATCTTCTTTGGCTTCCAGGGTGATCGTCTGGATACCCGACTGATCAAAGGTAACCTGAGTAGCTAACGTTTCGGCTTTGATGTCTTTTGCTTTATCCAGGAACTTCTCACCGGAAGGCGTGATCATACCGTAGCGTTTCGCTACGAGATCAACCACATCACCGATGGTGGTGTTCGCCTCAACGTTAACACGTACGGCGATCTTCTGGAACCACTTAGCCAGATCCAGACGATGGTAGGTAACATCACGGCTATTGAAGTAAGGGGTACCATCACCAGGGCTAAGCGTTAAAGTTGCTTCTGGAGCAGAAGCATTCTTTTCTTTAAGGACGTATTTAAGATCACTGTATTGGAAGCTGGCACCAGTGTCGGCGTTGAGCTGGTTAATCTCATCAACGATAAGTTGCCAAGGTGTTTTTAAAGTAAGCGATACTTGAGCTGTCATTTTCTTCCTCGATAGTTAGTACATCACTCTCAAAAGATGTAAGTGTTTACAGAAATCAATATATTTTATATTAAATGTGAATATTATGGAGAACGACTCCGACTCTCCTTTTCGACCATCAAAAAATCAGAGGATACATAATCATGGCCTTAGACTTTAACAAAGCAGCGAAATCCCTTCTGCTTGATCTGATCAACACCAAAGCAACCCGCGCACTGTCCGAAGAAGAACTGCAGTTCGGTACTCCGGCGGCATCTTCCGAACATTCTAAGAACACCGTTATCCAGCTGAATGCTGCGGCTGAAGCAGAAAACCTGCAGGGTACTCAGCAGTTCTACTACGATCGTCTGGCTCTGTCTGACGTTTTCGCTGATGTAACCGGCGATGTTACTTTCGAACTGCCGCACGGTACTGACAGCATTAAGGCTTCTGAGCTGGTAAGCAAGCTGGTCACCAAGTTCGGTCTGGCTTCCCTGACCGGTGAAATCAATGAAGAAACCTTCCAGCTGTCCGCAGGTACTGTTGGTCAGGTAACCCTGACTGCGATCGAGGGTGGTATGGTATATACCGGTACTCTGCAGGTTGCCCTGACCTACGCAGCAGCACCGAAAGACAATCTGGCAACCGTTCTGGCGGATAACGTAGCTGACGGCTTCACCAAACCTGAAGTTGCTGTTGTTGGCTAATACCAATAGCTTAGAGCAATAGTATGGGTTTTGTACAGCTCGGCTATTGCTCTTCTACAATTTGGTTGTAACAATCTGCGTGGTTGCACGCTTATCTTTCTTATTGAACGCTTCGTATGAAGCGTGGTGTTGAAAGGGTTGTGGATCTCCTCAAGCGGCCAGGGACCCAGACCAATCTGAATAAACACAAACAAAGCTTAAGCCCCTCCTCAGCCCTTATCGGGTTGGGGAGGGGTCTTATACGTCCTTATGCGTTTCGTTCGTTCTGGTGTGTTTTAGAACGGTTTACAGCAGGGTTTTATTCAACACTGAAACCGTTCAAACAGATGGCTTCGTAACGCTTACGTTCGCGACGTTTACGTGCCTGCCAACCGTAAATGAACTTCTCGTCTTTCTCACGACGTTCCGCTAATTCGATGTAATAGGTGCTCTGCATGTCCAGCATTGCATCGATGAGATAATCCTTACCGGTTGCGCCACGCTTAGCGATGTAGGCATCAAGAGCCGCCAGTGTTTTGGGACCCATTGCGCCATCAGCGTCGATATTTTTCCAGTAAGTTTGGCGGTTATTCATGACGTTCAGATAACGCTGAAGGTTCTTAACCGGTACGGTTTTGCCTGCGTTGATACCCAGGTCAAAGAGACGATCGGCCAAGAACACGGAACGTTTCATGACCTCATCAAGCTTCATCTTATCCCAGAAGTGGGTCTTGTAGATGAAGAACGCCATTTCCGTGGTAAGGTTACGCATATTACCGTCCCACCCGAATTTCGTTTTCAGCGTGGTTTTGTACTGATCCGCAAGCGCTTTCGTAATGCCGTGGTTCGTGATCCCACCAGAGTCATCGGGATCGTCGACGTAACCTGCTTCGATGCTAGTTTTATCACGAATGATAAATTCGCAAGTGAAATCTTTTTCAGTAATCTTGGCCATTAGAACTCCTCGTTGGAATAACGTTTTAGAGGAACAGGGAAGCCCTAGAACACGATAAACGATTTAATCCAGGCAAACCCCAGACTAAACTTTTCTAAGCGTTAGAACGCGTTCTAGAGCGCAATATCAAATACCTTTGGTTCCCTTCACGTGATGTGCAATTTCTTCAACCATTGCACGCAACGCACGAAGCTGCTGGTCGTGTTCGTACCAACCGCCCAACAGAACCCCGCTATACACCATGGTGTCAAGACTTAACAGTCCTTTATCTGATACGTTGATCATTTCCGGGAACTGTTCTTGAACACGCTGTGCGATGACACCGATCTTCTCTACATCAGGATCGTAGTTGTGACGGAAACGGGCAAGCCCGCTGCGTGCCATTTCACGTAAACGTTCGCTAAGAGATTCCGGATGGTCTTTCAGGTAACGGATATCATGTTTACTACGCTCATCTGAACGGATGTATGCGTTAGGAACATCGATGTTACTGTTGAAGTACAGTGCGCTACCACCACCTGCAGAGTTACCCCAATAGAAGCGTGTGATCTCACCACCACCATTTTCCGTGATGATAACATGTTTGCCTAAACGCGTGCCACCATTGCCGTCAACGAAGACCAGTTTGTTTCCGCTGTAAGAACCCCAGAACAAACGTGTGTCGATGATGTGCGTTGCAGCGAGACGAGCGTTACGCGGTGTAGAATACACGGTGTTAACATCTTGCTGCGCTTGCGCATCGGAAGCGATACCGTAGTTCTGTACGTTCCCTAAACCTACCTGCGCTTTCGTAACAGCGTGTGGATTATCTCGACGGTTAGCGTGAGCGTTAACCAGATCGCCCGCCAGTTTTTGAATAGCCCAGTTGGTAGACTGTGGTGTCATGTAACGGTTCGTTGCAGAACCACCTTGCGCCTCAGCTTGGTTAGCGGTTGGGTAGTTCTCAACGCTTCCTAACCCCACTTGTGCTTTAGACACTTGGTGCGGGTTGTTCTTGTCGGCGATGTGCGCATTAAGCGGAACTAACGCAAAGGTCTCGATGGACGCTTTGGTTGTGTTCGGTGCCATTAATCGGTTAGCTGCAACACCGGCACGCGCTTCATCCTCAGACGCCATCGGGTAGTCTTGCACATTCCCTAACCCAACCTGCGCTTTGGTTACCCTGTGTGGGTTGTTGTAATCGGCTTTATGCGCGTTAAGCGGAATCAATGCGAACTGTTCGATCGCTGCAACGGTACGCAGCGGCGTCATGAAACGGTTGTTCGCGGTTCCGCCCTTCGCCTCGCTATCCGAAGCGGTAGGGAAGTTATCAACATTCCCAAGGTTAACCTGTGCTTTGGTGACACTATGCGGGTTATCTTTACGGTTAGCGTGAGCATCGACTAGGTCACCAGCCAGTTTAGCGATTGCCCATCCAACCGTTTGTGCGGTCATGTATCGATCAGGTGCGGTACCGGCTTCTGACTCCGCCTTGTTTGCGGTAGGATAGTTCTGTACGTTACCTAGTCCAACTTGGGCTTTGGTGGTTTCGTGCGGGTTATCTTTACGGTTAGCATGCGCGTAATGCAGATCGGTAAGATTTTTATCCGCTGCTTGCATGTCTTTGCGTAACTGATCGATTGCCGCCCAGAGACGGTTATCGGACGCAGCGTCACCGATAAGTATCGCGGCTTTCAGCGAATAGATCGCCAAGCAAAGATGTTCGGTACCGTAGATAGCACTAACGTGGTGAATATGTGGTTCAGGCGGATAAAGTTCCGGTTTGTTCTTGATGTCATCCCAGTTGATCGGACGATCGTCAAGTTTGAGTTCTTCGATAGCCTGATACAGCGCGTCAATAAGACTTACATAAACACCACCGATGATGCGATAGTCGTTAACTAACGTACCCTCGATATCATCGTTGATGATGGCGATTGCCGCACAGATTTCTTTACCCGCGTAAAGCGTTGCATCCTGATACAAGAAGATGGGTTTATAATCCACACCTCGCACCAGCGTTTTACCGGTAAGCTTTTCAGTGATGACCAGACTTTCGGTGAAGAACGGTCCGCCGTCGAGGGCGTAACATTTATTCTCGGTTCGTGGAACGGTATGCTCTTCACCAACGATGTGGTTGCTATCGAGTGTACCGGTCCAGTCCTCGGGGTACTTCAGGGTAATTGGTGTTGACATAACCTGGAGGTCCTTATAACGTGACTGTACCTAATTTGGTTGTCTTATTGAGATTAATGACAGAGATCTGGGTATCGCTGGTCGTGATGGTGCCGATATTAACGCGCTGTCCTTTATCATCCTCTTGCTTGTGGATGGTTAACTCCAGCTCTAGCTGGTTACCATTAGGAACAACGGAAACGTACCATGTTTTATTACCTGGTGAGCTATTATAGTCTTTTAGGTTATAATGGCCTTTAGGTAAGGTCATGGTCTTACCAGCAAACAAGCAGGTGATATCTTCGTTGATGTAGATATCGTAGCCGGAAGCGGCAACGACCGTAGAAACCATATAGACATGTTTGACGGTGCCTGCGAGGTATTCGGCTACGCTTGGCCCATATGCTCTGAATACCTGTCCGCCATTGGATAAACGGTACGCTTCCCCAAGGTCGACGTACCCCAGACCCCATACCGGATGGACGTTGTAACGACGTCCGCTGCTGGCCAAATACTCATAAAGCTCATCTACCGATAACCCAACCCACGCACCACTGGCGTTCTTAGCACCACGGAATTGAAAATCGTTTGCGTTTCCTGGAGTAGCAACGCGCACGGACATCGCCCCGGCGATTAACCAACCATCAGCGCATTTACGATACCCTAATGGTCCCCACGCTCCCAGAGTGTTATCAATGTTATTGATTTGGTCCCGAGGCGTGTAAGTTACCGTTGTGACGACCCCCGTTACGGTAATGTTCCCTTCCCGAGCGCTAGTCGTTACTTCAGACGTCATGATAGCCGCCTTCCTGGAGACAGGATCGTACACCGATATGAACATCAAGCAGGGGGCCCCCGTGGACGCTGGAGGAACCACGATAGATCCGCGTATAACGGAGTATCTCTCAAGCTTCGGCGACGTGTAGGTATCCCAACAAAGTTTGGCCGCTCTGTCGAGTTCTGCCTGCGTGATGCTTATCGATGCCCCCTTTAAGGCTAACGTATCAGGGTCGACCTCAACCCTGCTGCTTAATCTCCCTTCCTGTAGCCAGCTGCCAGTCACTATCGTCTGGTCGTCACTCATGTGAATTGTCGCGAAACGTTCGCTCACTGAACCGCCTACGTGGACGCGACTGGTTGGCGGGAATCCCGTCACATCGACCACGCTGTTCTTATAGCGATAACTCAAATCCCAATCAGCGGTTATTAACCGCTTTTCGAAATTGCTCTGACCCCCTGGGATGCGGGATAAGACATAGACCTTGTTCTTCGCCGTGAAGCCAACGAAGCCGTGTGGGCCACAGGACCCAACAACGCGGTCCTTGATGTTAATCCAGTTCCCCACCTCGTACGCGGATATTGGGGTGAGTTTTGCAAGTTCGTCGAAGACATTACCAGCGTAGTCACCAATGCGATACGATCGAACCATCGGCGAGGCCAGGTTATCATTCACACAGCTGGTAACCAGACCGTCCTCGCGAATGACCATGTTCCCGGTAAGGTTGGCCCCACCCCATGCCCAGAATCCGTCTTTATAATCACGGTCACGAGTTGACATCGTACAAGGGCCACGAAGGGACACCGAACCATCGGAGTTCACTTGTAATGACGGCGTTCCAGCAGTGGGACTTAATGTCCATTGCTTCGTATCCAGGTTCAAATCGACGTACCAGATCGTTGTCCCCTGGTCGGCGATATTCACGGTACTGTTAGTGTACCATGCCGTCGTGCAGTAGATTCGCGCAATGTTACCTCTTACAACAGCGTAATTTCTAATACCCGCACGAATAGGGATAAGCGTCGTTAATTGACTAGGGTACGCTGTATGGTTTAACACTTCCCAGAAAAGAATATGGTCGAGGTTGGTTTTCGTCGTCCCCTCAAAAATCTTTCCACTAAACCCGGTTTCTTTGGTGAACTGTACAGCCGCACCATTTTTAATGTCTGATAACATACAGGTATGTACATCGAGCCCGTTTTTCCCTTCATACGCCCACCAGACTAACAGGTACACTTTGTTTTTGTAGACGAACGTACTACAGCGCGCCATGCTGTCGGTAATACCCTCTACCGACCCGGTACACATGGCGGCGACATGCTTCTCTACGTTGAATGTGCCGTTAGTCAGAACGATGTAGGGCTGTGTGTTCTCGTCGTTTGCGTCCATCGCGACACCCATCATCACGCCGTGGTTATGACACCAGACCGATTGTGGGATTTTAGGTAGTGCTGTAGGGTTGTACTGGCGACTGGTACCTATGGCGGTATCGAGCAGCCCTTCACCATTGTTTTTACAGATAGCGTAATACACCCCGTTTTTCATGCTGTTGGATGCAGAGCGAAGGATGGAAACACTCCCGTCTGCTTCCTGACAGATTCCGTAGGTACGACGTTCGGTCATGGCTATCGCGCCATCAGCTGACCCTTCGATGGCGAGAGGGAAGTAACTTTGATCGCCAATTTGTTCGATATCGGTTACGTCAATATCAATGTACTTTTCCATCTCGGTGTTGAACTCTGCGGTGCTGTACGCGCCGAGATCGCCAGCCTTTAACCCTGTTGGATTGCTTCTGCTAGCGATGCGCTCGGTAACGCTGGTCACCAGTTCGCTAAATTTTTTCATTGCCATTATTCACCTCAGTTAAATCGGCGAATCAGGTAATTGGCCATCGACAATCTCGATAGTGGCCACTTTACGTGTCGCAGCAAGATGTGCTGTGCCCTGAACTTTGTTCCAGGTACCGATACGCATCACGTTTTTATAGCTGCTGTTACTGTCGCTCAATGTGTAAACAAAACCGTTATCCGTGACAGCAAGATAGATCCAACCGGTTGATGCGCTAACACCAGAAACATCCAACGTGGTCGCGGGCACCGTTCCTGCTATCGTGTTGTATTCCGCTTCACCTTGGCCGATGCTGATCCTCCCGTTGTTGTAGTTGGCTGCTGGAATTATTTTATTTCGGCTGAAGAAAAGGAACGGAAGATAACGTTGCGTAACAAGAGGCGTAAGTTTAGGAGCCACTTCTGTCTTGGCGTACACGTTTGTCTGCGTCGTTGTTACTGAATGAGGATTCTTCTTGGCCAGGTATGTTCCCCATTCAGAAAGCAATGTCGATAACTTCATACGGCTACCCCATGTAACGTTTTTGGCCGAGGATAAAGACCTTGTTAAGGACCACCGAGGTAATGCCTGACGCGTTGCAACTCACCTGCCCAACACGAATCGCTGTTGATGAATCAACCCCAGCACTACTGTTCCAACTCCAGCCGATAGACCCACCTTTCTGATGAATAAACAGATATCCGGTTTTGTTCGCCCAGTCGGAAGTAAGTTTTTTGATGTCTAGCGTTCCCTTCGCCAGAATATAGTCGGTACCGGCGATCATGACGGGTATTTCAGGATACGAGATTACTGTACCGCTGGCAGTAACGTTGCTGATGCGATCACTACGAATATCAGTACAATCACCGAAATACGCTACGGGGAGTATCCCCTTAGGGAGCTTTTTGCCGATTCTCGTATCGATCGTGTTTTTATCGGGTGCGTCGATTTGCGCTGCGGTGACTTGGTTGGGGTTATCCTTCCTTGTGTACCATGTCGTCATGCGAGCACCCAACTCACTCATTTTTGTGCCCATTTTCACGTCCTATCGAAAAAATAAAAAGATGGAAAGGTGGGCAGAACCCACCCATCCGTTATAACGTCTCGAAGTCTTTTGCCTTGATGACCGCGTTGAAGTTGGCAAGGAATTCCTTAAGCAATGCTTGGAAAACATCGCGGAACGCCGCGTTCGTCTTCAAGCTGGTTAAATAGTCGTTCTTAAGGTAATCGCTTAGTTTACCGATCTTCTGCATCTTCACGCCATCATCGTTCTCTCCGGGTTCTTGGCTATTGATATTAGCCCATTTGATCCCTTCGAGATCACCATCAGCAAGGAAGTTCGCTGGTGTCTCATCGTCGTTCAGGATTTTGATCGTATCGCTGGATTCAATACCACCGTAAGCTTCCAGAAGCTGGTTGATGGCCAACTTATTGACGTTGATTGAACCATTAACACCATCGATACCGATACCAGTACCTGTGATGGATGTCGCCGAAAGATCGATCGGTCCGGTTAACTTACCCCCATTGATAGGAAGCGCACCGACTTGCTCGGCAGTGTGGGTGTGGTTGGCTAACGCTGCAAACGCTGCAATCGACTTGTAGGTCGAGTATGGTGTCATGTATGTCGTCTGGTTAGTCCTGTCAGCAGCTTGCGTGTCGGTGGCAACAGCAAAGTCCTGCACGTTGCTGAGACCGACCTGCGCTTTCGTTACTCCATGCGGGTTGCTCTTATCGACAACGTGTGCCGCAAAACCGTCACCCGCTAAAGCGATGATTGCTGCTTTTGTCGCAGCTGGTGTCATATAGCGGTTGGTCGCCACACCTGTTTCTGCTTCCTCATCAGAAGCAACAGGATAGTTCTGTACACTGCCTAACCCAACCTGTGCTTTGGTTACTCTGTGTGGGTTCTCGGTATTTGCGATGTGACTACTGAACCCTTGACCAGCCATTTGCTCGATTGCGTAACGAACAAGTATTGGTGTCATGTACTTGTTGTTAATCTGACCGTCGATAGCTTCTTGGGTAGTAGCAATCCCAAAGTTCTGTACGCTTCCCAGACCGACCTGCGCTTTTGTCACCCCATGTGGGTTATTGGTGTTGCCAATGTGTTCGGTTACGGTTGGGGTGATTAACGCTGCGATGGCGGCTGCTGTGGTTGCAGGCGTCATGTATTTGTTGTTAGCAACACCCGCACCAGCTTCTACGTTGGATGCTACACCGTAGTTCTCGACGCTTCCTAACCCCACCTGAGCCTTGGTGACCCCATGAGGGTTGTTCTTGTTTCCGGTGTGGCTTGTCAGCGAAGCATTAACGTTATCGATACGCGTACTTAAGCCATCAGTGATTGCTTTGATTGCCGCTCGTACGCCTGCAGGAGTCGTGTACAGGTTAGTGGCTGTACCGGTAATGGTCGTATTACTATCGGCTACACCGTAGTTCTCGACGTCCCCGAGTCCTACCTGCGCTTTCGTAACCTTGTGTGGGTTGTTGCGGTTACTGATGTGCGCTGCGGCACTATCGCCACTAAGGTTAGCGATCATCTTACGTGTCATCGCCAACGTCATGTACAGATTTTCACCGACGGTTTCCAGATCGTTCTCGGTCGCCGTTGTGAAGTTCTGCACATTCCCTAACCCAACTTGGGCTTTCGTAACGCCATGGGGATTATCACGTCGATTCTCATGCTGCACTAACGCAGTCATTGCTTTATTGAACCCTTCTTCAAGCGGTTCTTTCAATGACTCGATTGCAGCTACCACATCGTCCCACGTCATCGTGTCGGTTTCGACATTATGTTGGTGGTTGATTGGTGGGAATACGGAAGGAACGTCGGCAACCTTTTCCCAGAACGTAACGCGGGGATCGTAAAGGTTGTTAGCTAAAACGTTAAGAATTTGTTGTTGATCAAGTGTAAACTCACCCCCCAGTGAATAGTAGTTCAGTTGCAACTGTCCACTGAATGCGGTGTCCAACAGCATGATGGAACCGTATAATTCCAGGCCGGTCAGCGCAGCCATGGCACGGAAGGGGTGAGTGCATAAAAAGTCAACGCCTTCTTCCAGATACGCGTTTGTTTCAGGGTTGTAGATCTTTAACCCATTACGAAAATATGGCGCGTATTTAGGAACGAGAAAGTTAAATCCGGTCCCCGTGGAAGGACGGACAGTGACGAGTTCTTCTGGAACCCATGCGCCATCCAAATTCCCCTGCGGGTTATACGGAAGGCGTTTAATTTCATCTGTCATGATGCGCCCTTTACAAGTTGTTAGTAAGAGTGGGATACCCTGGGGTATCCTGTGTTAACAGCGGTAAAATATTACTGTAACTATAAAATAAGGGGGCCTCTCCCATGTATACATTGGTAAAAACTTACGGATTACCCGTAGGTTCTGGTACGGCCTGGACAGCACTTGAGGCGGGTGAAAGTGTCCTGAGTACGTTGTTCTCAACGTATCAAAAACTCAAGATCCAGGTCCATGAAAGTTATGCTGATCAACAACAAGTTATTGATCTGTACGCGTTCCAATCCGAACTTCAAAACAGTAGCGATACGCTTAATGCGTGGCTGAAGGCGAAATCGGACGCACATACTAACCTCCGTGGACAGCCAGGCGAGCTGTCGATTAAAACACACAAGCTTTATTGCCACGACGCTATTACGGTAGGCTTTCTCCCTAAAGTTGGTAACAGTGGCTATCATCCAAGCAACCCGATCCCTGAGTCGGAGCGCACGGATATATTGCTAACAAAAGCGAATACGAACTACGAAAATATCGGCAAGCATTGCTTGTTTACCGTAGGTGGTTATGTTCATCCTCACGTTTACGGTAAAGACGTCGGTGTCTATATCCAAGGCGGGTTCAAAACAGCACAACGCAGCCAAGAAAACGATATTGGCATGATTGATTTTAGCCGTATCGGGAGTTTGGAAATCCATGCCATCACAGAAGAGATGATTGCTGATTCCACGAAGCTCTTGCCGTATAAGGACGAGATGTACTTACGGCTACCACGCAAGGTAGCTGAAGGTGAAACCGTCGCGTTAGTGTTCGGAGGATATTTACATCTTCTTGACGATTGTTATACCATCGTTAGTGACACGACAGCGAAAATAAACTTCGTTAACATGTTTCTGTATGAAAGATACTTCCGCTCTCGCAAATACCTTGACTTAACATCCCTTGGTATTTTGCTGGATGAAGAAAACCCGCAGTCTGACATCGTTGCTAACCGCTTATTGTCTGATAAAGTATTGAAAGCGTGGGTTACACACCCTTGCAGTTTCTGGGTGTATATCAAAGCAACATCAATCCAGGTCACGCAAGAACCTTTACCACGTAGCGGCGTACCAGGACAATATTTCTTAGGTAAGAAACCGGAAGGGCTGATTCGAGCTGATCTCGGCGAGTTACCGGCTTATGTGCAGACCTATGAAAAACCGTTATGGGTACTTCACTCACGCTGGGGACTTCGTAAGAACATGTTGTTTGAAAACACGCTGTACAAGCATACGCGTGTTAAGCGGCTTAACGATACGCCTTATCTTCATCAGGTTTGGTTGGAAACGCATGCGACGTTGCAGACAGTGCACAAGCTCGAATTGATCGATTCCAGCCAGAAAAACAAATAAACGAACATAACCCTCCTCCAACCCGTAAGGGAAGGAGGAGGGAATATGTTGTTATGCTGCGTATAACGTCAGATAACCTTCGATGAGCGTATTCATCACACTGAGTTGGAGTACGACAGCTTTACTAACATCTGTACGTACACCGAATGGTAGTGCTTTGAAATGCTCTGGATCGGTTATTACTTTCGCATTCTGTAAGTTGAGTGGTCCAGGTATTGCTGACAATACCCAGAGATCGTCCGTCGTAAGGTCGTCGATCTCTTCAGAGAGACCTAATTGCAACGCGTTCATCTCCGCAATCAGTGCTTCCGATTGCGTATCACCTGAGGTTAACGTATACCCATCAGTCAGCGACGCTAGGACACCAGCTGACACGAACCAGTTGTACGAAACAATAGCGCCTGGGAGTTTATCGCTATCTCGATCGATGAGATAATTCAGCCCAGCCAACATATTGTTGCGGATGAGGTTGTTAAGGTCGTTATGCCCTGAAGTTAACTCAACAAGTAATTGACCAACCCACACTTGGTTACTGGGTTTAGGTGTTATCGCAATGTGTATCGGTGATTTGGACTTATCCAGATTCGCGTCGACGATTTCGGTTTTGTCGAGAAGGATGCCGTACGTTGATGCCAGGACAGGCAGTATCTCAGAAACCTTGGTTAACGCATCTAAGGTTTCGATCTCGATAGGCCAGCGATGCTGTCCGCCAGACCAAATACCCAGTTTACCAAGATCGATACGGTTATAATAGATGTCGACAGAGTTCACCAGCCCTGAACCCGGCTGGGGATGCACGGTTAACTTACTATTACGTTTGTACCCGGTGCTTTCAGAAGCCTCACCGATAATCAGTTTATCCAGCGTCACGCCTCGAGCATCGAAATCGCTATGTTTTCGAATCAAACGAAAGAGAATTTCTTTCGATTCTAACCCCAGGATTTCACTGTACTCCATTTAACACCCCTTAGGTTACGGTAGGATTTCCGCGCCCGTCGGGCCTGCCTTACGGGCTTCCAACGCACCAAGGTCGTATTTCAGTGTCAGTGTATCGTTGGTGGTAAATAGGTTGTGATAAGTCGAAATCAAATCGGTAACCTGTGCACCTACGATTTCGTTCATGTCGAAGGTAGAACCTTGACCATCATCAGCACGAACGATTTTATCGCCAGCAGAGACGATCCCAATTTCAGAAATAACCGCGTACTCTTCACCACCTTCGGTGAGTTTCGCCACATTGAGGTATTCGTTAATATCCCACGGCGTCCAAACCAAAGATACTTTACAGCTGTAATCGTAATACTCCCCGGTCGCTACCAGAATTCCGGTTGTTGGAATATCCGGTCGAGGTGGGTTGAGGTTCGCGTCGGTTGGGTGCCATTCGATGGTCTGAGCAACACCGTCGATGTACTTGGTATAACGCATGGAGCGGACAACGTTATCGAAATCAATACGGCGACCGTAATAACAGATGTACTTTTTACCGCTTTCCAGTGTCTCAATACGACGTAATCCAAATTTAGCACGTTCGTCCGTGGTCAAATCGCTACCAACTTCACGCATCACGAAAGGTTTGATTTTCCATGGTGAAAGATCGCTTGCTTCGTGAGCGATCGGCATCGAGGAAGGGATGCCGTTAGCGTTGCGGATGAATTCGTGCCCTTGGTTGCCGATACAGAAGTAACGTACCGCGGGATTACCCTCGGGGTAAATCTTTGATTGGATCTGAAGCTTTTCATTCAAGGTGCTATGTTCTTCCCATGTGTGAGGAAGACCAAGCGTAAGGTTGGTTTGTACTTGACCACCGATAATCGTACGGACGATACGATCGGTAGCACGGATTTGTGTAGAAGCCATGTCTTTTCCTATTTAATCAGTTATATTGCATCAACAGGATACCGCCGTAGTTCGTGCAGTAATCTTGGCTAAGCGTAACGATAACAGCGTTAGCGAACGCAGGGTTAACAGGATAACCCTGTGCGATAAGCTCTGTTGTTTTACCGGTTGCAAGCACGGTGGCTCCGTAAAGGTTGTTTTCGTCTTCACGGCCGTTATACACCCATGGGGTTGGCGCAACGTTGTTGAATAAACTAACCATTGCGCTTAGGTTACTACCAACTTTTAACCCAGCAAGATCGGAACGGATAGCTGTGCAGTCTATAGCGTAACTGTAGACCAACGCCTGGATACGGTTTGCGGTGTAGTACGGGAAATTGAGACCAGTCATCACAGTGGTCTTCATCATTCCCGCAATATCGCGTGCGCCATCAAGGAGATAGAATGTAACGCTCCCCGTCCAAGCCAATCCGGTTGTTTTCAATTCTACGACGTGCGGGAACGGGTACGTATCTCCTCGCACAATCGGAGAATCGACGCAACTATCCTGATCGATAACGATTCCGTACGTTGATTGGATCAGAGGGATAAGGTCATGTGTTGTTTTAACGCTAGCATCGATAGCGAGCTTCGGTTCCATCCCCAAGAAGAAGTCTTGGATAGGGATACGGTCGTACCATACGTAGCTGCTTTCGCGGTACAGCGCCGGTGTGACTGTTGCTGAAGGTGATACCTTAGCACGAGTATTTCGGTTATACGCGTGGTTTCCGTTTTCAGCAACATCCGTGATATCAAGCGCGTCGAAGTTAAAGTCGAAGTCAGGATTGGCGGCCTGAATAAGTTCGGCGACCAGTACTTTAGGACTTTTGTTTAACAATTTCTGACTCATTGTTTATTCCTTAGCCTTGTTCTTCAGGAGAACGACCCTGGAGGCTTGCGGTATGTCCGTCGACATTGTAATAGAAAATCAATGGACCACCGACAGCAGTGCAGTAGTTTTCATCCAGACCGATTTCGATACCGTATTGGTAACCAGCACGAGCTGGAATGCGCCCGCCTAATTCACCGTTGAAATCCACTTTAGCGTTATACAAGTTGTACGGTGCTGCGTTGTCGTCTAACACCCAACGATCGGCAGTCATTTCAGCCAGAAGATCCGCGACCATCACATCACTAATAACGGTACCCGTTACCAGCGAAGCCAGCATTTCGCCGTAATTAGACGTATCACGACTGTAACTATAGATCTCACCGCTAGCGCGCACACCTTGCCCGAAGAACTTAAGACCATCCAGCTCTTTGATCGCGATAATATCGTCAAGATTTGGTACACGCGATTTCATCAAGATACGAACGCTCCCCGTCCAAGCCAGACAGTTAGATACAACACGAAGCAACTGCCCGTTAACGGTATCCCAGTTAAGTTCGTCGTTGACGATTTCTTCTGCGGTAAGACCAAGACCGAAACGTTCTTTGATGATAGGCCAGATATCACGCATCTTGGTGGCGTCTGGCGCATCAATAAGAATAGGTGCTACGTTACGCAGATATGCACCGATGTTAATACGATCGTAATACAGCGTCGTCGAACCTTCATAATCGTCTAACTCGGTAAGCTTAGCGGTTGCCGTTGCTGTAATCTGGGTGTCGCGCTCGTAGGCGCTTTGGTTGGTGGTTGGTGTTCCTAAAACCAATAATTCAGGTGTTAGAACATGTTCTCCGTTCTGAGGTGGGTTATCATGGTTGATAAGACCATACACGAGATCGGATGAGGGTAAAGAGACGTCGACCGGGTAAAGTTCGGTGTCGTCAATAGTTGTTACCGTATCACTCACGGTGGCCTCCTCGCCAGGAATTAGTTAAAAAAGACATTACGATTTGCTGCGCTATCACGTTAAGCGTCCTTGGTAGGCAAAGGTTTAACAATCAAACGATTGAGCCTATTCGATAAACGCATACCGATAGGCTTGTACGCAACATGATTCGTTTCACTTAGAACCGCGGATTTGAAACGACCATTCAACTGTTTGTAAATCGGCTCTATCCAGAGACCCTGAAGATCACGTTTACGGAAACGTTGCTCGAACGGTTTGATTGGGTTTACGGTCAGACCACGCAACGATTCTGATAGCAGACGTTCACGAAGATCACGCGGTGCTCTACCTGGGAACGGTGCAAGCCATAACCCGTTGAGCGGGTTTTTACGGAAACGCAACGAGACAGGATCGCTGATGACTTGCGCCCAATATTGCGTACTGAATCGAACGGTTTGAGTATTCTCGTAACCGCTACAATCACACCAGGTTGGTTTTGGAGGCGCTTCCAAACTTTCAACCGCCGATTCACGCCAGTTCGTCATCGGGTTGTTATCATGTACGAATTTGATAACTTCCGTAGCCTGGTTATCCGTATCATGAACGCATGCTTGTGCCCAGTCCTCCCACAGTTCTTCACTACCGCTTACTAAACTCGAACCAAGACGGATGGCAATTTTGTTCAGCGGTTTGATAGGATCGCTGTTGATTGTCTGGATAAAATGGATGGTGTAACTGCTCAATGTCTTGAGCAATTGCAACATTCCGTATTGAATATCCTTAAGGCTGGTGACATCTTCCAAATCTTGACCGGTGGCCTTTGTGAAGATATCGAGAGCCAGAATTCCCGCCTCTTCTTGACTGATTGCGTCAAGTTCCCAATCCATCGCTAAGAACCATTCCTTGTAAAGCTGTCCAATACCGAAGTCGACACCAACATCCATGTAGAAATTCTCAACGATCGCTTCAGCCATGCCTCGAGCTTGATAATGCTCTTGGAGCTGATACATGAATTGATGGCGACGCCAGCCCTGGTAGATCTCGGTAACGACGTTGAGAAACTCTTCAGTGCTGACGACCGGACGCAATGTTACCTGCTTATCCAAACACCACCAGATCAGTTTATCAGGAATGATAACAGGATCGGTAATACTGCGGAGATGGTCGAATGTCGGTAACGTTAACACCCGGACATGATTGGCGTGTATCTTAGGTACTTCAATCAGCGTCATGCCCATCGAATAGTTCAGCAAATACAAGAACAGCTTGTAGGCATCTTTCATTGACATCGTCATGGTATCACCCGTCACCGGGTTGGTTGTCGTTAACCGTGACTGGTACATGCCTATCGCGCTAAGATGGATCCATTCGTTCAACAGGAAATCATACTTAGGATACAATTCACTGTCTGTAAGGTCTTCTGCTTCACTTTCCAATACCTTGGTCGTTAAGGTATTGTTGTCATGCATCGACATCTTCTCTATCGTGCGGTTAAGCTCGGTATAATACTCCGCTTCGTTATCCCGCGCTAAAGGGAACTGCTGCTGCATGACGGTGGTGACCTTACGTCTAACCGTACCGTTGCCGACGATCTCTTGAAGGTTCAGCGGTTTACGCTCCATGTAAACGGTAGGTTTTAACATCTGAGGTATCTCGGAAGCGTCTTGTTTGATTGAGAACGCACCGATTGGAATTCCACGATCGGTTAATACCTTTTGAATGAGCTTATCGTAGTTTTCCGTTCTACCCATGTTTCTTTCAACGTAAGCGATGTTACGATAGAACCAGAGCATCTGGGATTCTGTCATGTATCGCTCGAATCGATCAAGACCCTGATGGCTTGCCAGATAACTCCAGATATGGAAGCTATGGGCATAATGGGTATGACAGTTTTCCCAACGAATACCTTTTATCATCTCAGGTATTTGTGTGAATAGAATGGCGTATAACGCAGGCCAATGAAGCATATCGACGCTTTCATACGCCGGATGTTCCCAACGTCTAAAGTAATCGTCGATTTCCTGCTGTAATCGCGGGATAAGGTTGGCCTCGCGCGACTCAACCTCTCGTGTATCGTACCAGAGAATCTCATGATTGCGGGCCGCAATTGCTTTCTCGATATCGATGGGGTTAAGGATACCCAAAATCAACATACGTTGTTCTGGGTACCGCGCAATTAAACGATTGAAATAATCTCCGCCGTACGCGTATTCTCTTGCAGTCATGCGATGCCGTAGCATGTTTTCCTTGGTGAACTCGATCTCCTCGAGCGTATCCAGGGAATTTACGGTCATCATTGTCTGACAAGGATGATACTCGCCAGCGAGATTCATGTAGTATAACCACGTGCGTGGGTCGTCCCCGACGGCCATCTGGTAGACTTCGGAAACCTTGAGGTTTAACCGTTCTGCCGTGATGTCACTTTTAATAATCAGGGTGTCCGTTAGACGCTGCACGCTTTCCGAATAAAGCTGATAGTCAGTGTTGGACACGATCGGTCCTCCAAGGAGCCAGTGTAAATGAACGATATAAATAAAGGGCGCGTCGCCCTCGAACGTCAAATGAGTAATAATGACGTTGCGAAGGCACTCATGAACAAATTTGTCGCTCCTGCCCCGCAGTCACGTCTTTATAATACACGTGAGGCGGAAGGAGGGAACGGTCGTTTCGGGTTAGTTGTTCCCGACCAGATGACGATGAACACGGTTACGCGTGCGACAGCGACAAACATCGAGGATAATAAAAACATTCTCGAGTTGTTCCCTGAACTTAAACGCGTGATGCAGATCTATGTTGCCGCGTTGACGAACCCTAACGATCTTAAGACGGTCGAGATGTTTATCGATAGCGAAGATTTCCCCGGCAGAGTCGCAGAAATCGTTCAGCCGATGATCGATACCATCGACACGCATTTTAAGAATATCTATAAAATAAAGACGCTTATCCCTCGTATCATCGAAGACGTCTTCTTTATCAAGGGTAGTTATAACTTCGTTGTTCTGCCCGAAAGTACGCTCGATCGTGCTATTAACGGTAACGGCCAACTGAAACTTGAAGAATACGGATTCAGAGATAACCATTTTGCAAGTTGGGGGCTTTTAGGTAACGATAGTCGCAAGCGTAAAGAAAACCAACTGCCTGCGACGGTTTCGATGGAAGATTATTTCTCAGGTGTTAACGAAACCTTATCGTACGATCCGGTTGTTCGTATAGACAGTATTAAGTTTACCAATACCCAGCTTCGTGATAAGGATGGTAAATTCATTGAAGCGAAGATCGACATTCCGGATATGGTTACGGTTATCGATAACCCAGATATCCTCCGTATGCCTATTTTGCATCAACGTCGAGCTGCGACAGCAGTACAGCGTGCGCTACGTGCAAACACGTTAGGAGGCAGTGGTTTGGTGACACTGTCGGGCGATCCGACCCAAACGGCTAACCGACGTGAGCTAACGCAAGAGCAGGTTAACGAGATTTGGAATAAACTCAACATCCAGCGACATACCAAGGTATCACCGGTTTACGCGTTAGCATCACCGGATACGCTCGATCGTCAAAGCGTTGGTCATCCAGGCGTGATGCATGTACCGCCAGAGTCGTTAGAACCGGTGCATGCCCCAGGTGATCCAGAGAACCATATCGGGTATTTAGTTCAGTTGGATGAGTTTGGTTATCCGGTGCGTCTGGTTGAAGATGCGGCGTATTACAAACAGTTGGAAGGTCGGTTGTCGAAGATCACCGCAGATATCGCAGGCACTTCAAGCAACGGTATGGCAAGCGAGATGATCGGAGCAGCCAAGAACATGGTTCAAGGCACGTCGTGTAATCAGGTCGACATGTCGGCCTTCGTATCATCGTACGAATCATTGATGCAACGCTACATCGTTGAACGTATTGTCAACGGTTATCTTGGCAGTGCGGTGGAAATTGGTGCAACGTCATCGTTTTATCTGTCGATGCTTGCTCGTAGTCTCGCTCACAAGCAGACTCGTGTTTTGTTTATTCCACGAGAGATGGTTACATACATCGCTTACGAATACAACAAATACGGTATCGGTCGTTCGTTGCTTGAAAGCACGAAGATGATCTCATCACAACGCGCCATGCTCATGGTTCAAGAACTGATGGCGAAAATCAAAAGTTCGTTGAACTACACGACGCTAAGTGTAATGCTTGAAGACACCGACAGAAACCCGGTCGATACCGTCGAACAAGCGCTACATAGCTTCGCTCGTGTTTACCAGTCTGGTTTCCCGTTGGGTGAAACTAACCCAATGGATATCATCAATGCGTACGAACGAAGCTCCATTCGATTGAAGGTCGAGGGGAATAACCCACGTTTCCCGAAATTGAATACCGATGTTAGCGTCGAGCAACGTAACTATCAGTCCCCTGATAATGAATTGATGGATCGTTACCGTCGTGACCATTTCATGGGTCTGGGCGTTTCTCCAGAGATCGTTGATACTTCTTACCAATCTGAATTCGCAGCTTCTGTGATTACAGCTAACGCGATGCAAGAGAAACAGTTCACGGTTTGTCGTGAGGTTATCGTGAATGGGTTAACCGATCACATCAAGAAGTACACGGCTTACAGTCCTGTACTGCTGATGTCGCTACGAAACACGGTCCGTGCGAACATGTCTAAGCTCTCCCAAGCACAATTGAAGCAGCTTTTTGGTAGCGATTTCGAAAACGGTGTCATTCGTAACGTTAACGCGTATCAGGAGATCGATGACCAGTCAGCAACAATGGATCTGGATTACTCTAAACCAGAAGTTCAGGAAGTTATTGCCGATGCTTACGTGTCCATGTTCTTAAACAGTCTGCAGGTACGTTTACCGGATAGCAATGCTCGTCGCCTTGAAGATCAGGTACGGGAATATAATCAGTACAAGGAAGCGATTACCGCACAACTTGATGATTATTTAACGCCTGATTACGTTATGGGTCTGGGTGGAGTCGATGAAACAACATTGCAGATGATTCGTGCGTGCATTATTGGTACTGCAATGCGTACTTGGGCAAAAGAGAACAACTTCAATCAGGAGTTAGCAGATCTCTTCAGTCTTGATGATAAGAAGAATGCCGTGCAAGATTGGAAACGTGCATCCATGGAACATATCGAAATCATGGGTAAATGCATGGGTGATTTTGCACTGTATATTCAGAATCTGACGAAGAAGATTGAAGATAAGATGGGTGATCAAGCGCAGGACGGTAGCGTTTCATCTGATGGCTCTTGGTCGTCTGATTCAAGTAGCGATACAGGTTCTTCTGATGACTTCGGTGGCGATGATTTCGGGGATACCGATTTCAATACCGAAACGACAGAGGAAACCTCAACAGAGGAAACAACCACATCTGAGGATACGAATACCGACACAACGTCGGAAGACGAGACTTCAGGTGACATTGTCTAAACGGATGTAAAAAAAAAAATAACACATAGTTAACCTTCTCCCCAACCCGATGAGGGAAGGGGAGAAGGGCTATGCGCTATTTAATTTATTTCGAGGTTAACCACGATTCAATTGCGGTGAGGTTGCATTTCAGTTCACGCCAACTAGGGTGTGGTGGGATCACAGCACCTTTGTCGATTATGGTTAGCTGAACCTGGTACTTCTGTTGCATACGCGCTACCGTATCGCTTGCCGAGAGGAAAAGCTGGTAACGTTCGTACGCCGTCAGTTCGCGGTCCTGATAAACCGCGTAGGTGGCTAACGTAACTTCGCGTAAGTCCTTTGCGTCCACAGAGACGGTGATGAGTTTATATTGACTCATATGGTTTCCTTTGCAACTAGGGTATTGCAAACGACAATACCCATCGTCGGACGATAAGTTAATTACTGCTCATCACGTTCCAGCAGATACTCGGAAGCGGTAATACCATTTACCGTACGTACTGCTTTCAGACGAGTATCATCGTTCAGAATCACGGTAACAGACTGTAGACCTTTTACTTTGGTCTCGAAGGTCTTGAACACCTGATCCAGCATACGAGCAATGCTTGGGTTGGTTGCAGCTGATGCGTGAGTGTAACCGCTCTGGTTCAGCTTCAGAATCTTGGCATTGGTCGGTACGCGAACAACAACATGCGGACGCATAGCGAACACGCTGTGATTGAACCAGTAAGCATCGTTGCTGTCTTCGTCGGTGACGATGTCTGGATTAACACGCATGTCCTCAACAGCTGCATCCGCCAAACGACGTTCGATTTCGTCAGCGTCCAGAGAGCCGTCTTTCTCCAGTTCTGCACGATACTCACTCATGGCAACCAAATGACGTTCACGATTCACCGTAGATTTTTCGTGAGCGACTTTCAGGTAGTCATGCATGTTGTACAGTTCTGCCATGGAAAGACGAATGTTCCACTGACCATCGCCGTCACGGTTGCAGTAGAGACACTTCAGCATGTTGACCCAGGTATGGTAGCAATTGGAGAACTCATCTTCAATAAATTTCTGATCCATTTTAAGATCGTGAATCAGCCAACCGGACAGTTCTCCGATATCATCAACGAAGCTAGAGATGGTGGTTTCAGAGAAGTCCTTCGGTACGATACGTTTGATCAACTTGTTGACGTCTTTGGTCATGCTATCGTTCAGGAAATGCCAAATACGCAGAGGAATGACATCTCGATACTGTTGCATGATCTGACGATAAGCCGCAATATCGTCGCTACGACCTTTATCAATAGACAACGCATCCAGGAATTCATGGATAGCATCCAGCTCTTTGTTGGTATAAGTTCCCAGATAGGAATTGACCGTGGCAAGGAATGCTAATGCGTCGTTTTGGTTGACGTCGGTGTTGGTCTGCTGGATGATCGCCACAGCAGCTTTGGTTTCAGCATCCTCAACGCTCGATGCCGCAATCGCATCGGTAACGGTAAACAGTTTCATTTCGCGTTGTTCGCCAACAACGATCGGTTCACGTTGAACCGGTTTGTTGAGGCTAACGCGGACAACCTCCCCTTGCGCGATGCGGTCCAGTTTTATCATTTCCTGCTCTGCCATACGACGAGCGGTTGGGTCTGATTCAAGTTCGATGTATTCCACTTCTTCCTCCGTGAGGGATGTAATGTCAACAATGGTTTCATGAAGAATTCCGTTTTCGTCGATACGTGCTCGACGAGCGAAGTGCCTGAAGTCATACAGCGTTGGCCAGCGACAATTAGGTGCGTAGTCTTTGGCCTTCAGACGCATCTGCATAAATTCTTCATGTTGAACAACACGACCGTAACGCTTAGCATCTTCGGTCGCATCAATTGGATTAACGGTCTTTGTTGCCGTAGCGGAACGAACCGTACGGATGGGTTCCGGTTTAGTCTGCACAGGTTCAGGTTGAACAGGTTTCTGCTGTCCAGACTTAACATGCCATTCGGGTTCTTCGTACCGTTCAGCGAACTGTTCGGCTGCTGCAAAGATATCGTTGATACCACCGACGTCTCCTTCGGGATTCGTCGAGTAGATACGTGGTTGTGGTGCCTCGTAACGCGACGCTGTGGTTGCAGGTGCATCATCAACGATAGGATCATCACCAACATCATACAAACGGTTGAACGCACAATCCTTCGAATCGATGTACGATGGAGCTTGTGGTTGAACAACCGTCGGTCGAGGTTGTGCGCCGTATCCTGGCATCGTTGGAGCCATACCACGCATAACCGCTGGACTCGGTTGGTATTGCGGTTGCGGATAGGTTCCATACGTGGAATATGCAGGCTGTTGCGGTTGACCGTACCCGGTGCTGGCCATCGCATTTGCTTGCGGTCCACGATACGTCATTCCCATCTGCATCACCTGCTGCTTCAAACCACGCGATTTTTGCGCGATTTGTGCCAGGCTCCCGTTTTTATTGAGCTGTGTATACTTATTCGCGGCTTCCGGGTTAACGCGTGATAACTCAATCGCACGATAATACTCCGGGTATTGATTAGGTTCAAAGAGCCACGTTACAAGATGATACAGCGCAACCGTGCTCACGGCAGCAGTGACGATCTGGTCGGTGGACGCATTCTGCGGCATCGGGTTGATGTAAGAGAATACGTTCCAGCAGCAATCTTCAACAAGCGATTCCATCATCATATCGCTATTGGTATAACGTGCGACGAAATCGGTCTGTATCTTGTCTTGCTGTGCGAAGTCTTTCAAGACGCTAAAGATAGCCTGACGGATTTTGACGATCGTTGCTTCTTGGGTGATGAAGTTATAGTTCTGCTGATACGCAGGCTGCTGGTATTGTGGTGGTTGATAGGTGTTATTCGGGTATGGGTTGTACGGCGGTTGCTGGTATTGTTGCTGACGTACCTGCTCCGCGGCATAATTAATCGTGCTCGCATAAGGGTTTTCGCTATAGCCCATTTGCTGGTACATGTTGTTACTACCATTATACATTTCTTACGATCCTTTTTATTTATTCGGTTATGTGTCAATCGATTATGTCACGATCGTTAATTTCTACAATTTCTTCATCGAATCGACCGACGTCTTTCTTCAAGCCTGCATTTGTTGCTGCAACGTCATTTGCAATTTGTGGGGTAACGATTAACCGACCACGTTCGTCGATAGGTGCATACATACTGAACTTCTGACGTCCGGTTGGTTCGGAGTGTGGAAGATTCAGATAGCTCGCACAGAACGGGATGGAACCACTAACCAAACGACTCTCGTCAGCCAACGCAGCACCGCCTGCGTTTTGGCTTTGGAGAACAACATGCGTGCTCACTTTGAACAGCATGCAATCACCCGGTGACTGAATCGATGTTGCCACTTTCTCACGCTTATCACGATTGCTCTGGATATTGAGAATCGCTTCTGTTGCAACTTGATTTCGCAACGCCTTCTGTACATCGCGATTGGTCATCTCTTTACGGTTGTTCTGTCGTTTACCACGTTCTGTGGTTTTAAGATGGAACCCCAGTTTAAAGATGCTCTTACGCACATCCTCCATGACATATTCCAACACCATCAATTCCTTACCGAACATCGTCGTGGTATCAACACGACTCATTTCGATAGTAACATTGTCAATCAGATACGCCATAAATTCGTAGAAGTCATCGCAAGGAATATTTTCCTGTTTGAACTTCTTCTGCTGAATTTCGTCGACGTAAAGATCAAGGCTGTCGATGTGGTGGTTTACATCACGCAACAAACGCGCATCCGCGTTGTTGTTATTAAAGATAATCAAACCGAGTAATGTACGCCAATGGTCTGGCGAATTAGCGAACTCTTCAACCGGATAGTCTTCCGGAAAACGATCGTAATAACGGTCGATGAGATACAAGAACGCACCGACAAGGCCAAGAACAATACGTTCCGTGCCTCCACGTCTTACAGCAATTTGAATATCAGGATGTTTATAACGTACAGCATTAGCGCTGCGGCTTTTACCGCTCTTACTAATACTAAAACCTTTAGGAATAACCCCCATGGTGCGATAGATTACCCATTGGTCCCGTGGAAAATCGCGTTCAGCAAGATTCCGTCCGGTTACCGCTTCGACACCCGCGAAACGTCGGAAACATTCACCTACCCCGTACTTCGCAAAGAGATAGTGACCCAATGTGGTTACACTGGTGTGGTTGATGTTGTCACCATTCACTTTACTTTGTTTGGTAAGATGATAGATTTGCGACCAGGGTAACGATAGATAGTGACGATAATCGACACCGGTTGGAGTATCATTACTCAGGAACTGATACGGTGTACGTTTAACTGTGATTTTGTCACGCGGAAGCATGATGAACGCCATGTCTTTCGTGTAACTGATTACAGGGTCAGCGAGTACCGCACTGAGAATGAAGTTCGCACCACGTAGACGCATTTTACCACCCTGCCCTACTGCGGGCAATAGGAGAGGGTGTCGGATAATGCAGTAGTCCTTTCCTGGTTCACGACGGTCACCTGATTCCATCGCGCCATACCAGCGGAATTCTAACATCACCATAAACACATCGGACGGCGCAAGGTCGAAGGTCAGCTTACCGCTATCCTTCCCTTTGGTTTTCTTTCCTCCGCTTAAGTAGTGAAACTGTTCGCGGGCCACACAACGACGCAGGCCATGATACACCAGATCCTTAGGTAAACTATCTTTGCTGTTCCGCCAAAGACGATCAACATAGGACTCAACATCTTGCATCTTATCGACGACGATGTTGCGTGCTATCTTCTCGTTCATCTTCGGTGCAAGCCCAGCGACAGCTTTGCAGAATCTAGGATCCATCACACACTCCTTTCAGAAAGTTGCTTAAGCAGATTAAAGTTACTTTTTCGATGACGCTTTCTCAAGAATCTTGAAAAAGGTCATACCTATACCAACAACGGCTGCGGTTATACTCGCAGCGGCTTTCCAGACATCGACGTTACGTTGACGTCGCGCTTCTTCCGCTTCGCGTTGTCTTTTTGCTTCATCGTCACGACGGCGTAGCTCAGTTGTGAATTCATCGTGCTTACGTTTCGCGTCCTCGTCTCGGCGACGCATTTCGGCGATAAGCTCATCATGCTTACGTTTTGCCTCTTCATCACGACGTTTAAGTTCAGCTTGATGTTCTTCTCGTATTTGTTTACGAAGATCATCTTGACGTTTCATTTCGGCTTGGTGATGTTCCATCCTACGTTCAGTATCGTCTTTAAGCTGTTTAACAATTTCCGCATGTTGCTTATTTTGTCGTTCCGCATCGGTTTTATACAATTCGTGTAATTGCTTTATTTCCGATGCGTGAGCGTCAGCCTGTCGTTTCATTTCGTTGGTATGATCGACCTGCAGTTGCTTTATTTCAGCCATCAGCCCTTTAAGGGTTTCTTCTGTTGACTTACGTTCATAGCTACGTTGGTCGAAATCATTTTTGTAGGCTTCTTTTTGGATGGGGTCGCGCCAATGCAATGCCGATTCACGTGTCGGAAAAACATTGTACTTCCACATCTCTTTTTCCAAATCTTCGACCGGTACGAAGACGGAGTCATTATTCCCGAAAGTAACCAACATACCTGGCGCGCCTGCTCCATTCGTTGGTTTTATTTCGAACGCTTTTCCCAGCACGTTAACCCATAAGCTATACGGATTATGAAAGTCCGGTGGCGTCCAATGGATAGTGAGTTGCGTTCCGAGAATCCGGAAACCCTCTGTTTTTCCCGTCAAGCTTCGCGCGCACGTTGCGATATAGGGGTGATCAATCCCTTTCGTAACGTGGTCTGCGCTTTTGTATTCTCCTTTAACTTTTACGACTGCCACGTTGATTTGCGCGACATAAATAGGTTGATTAAAGTTCAACGTGTTGAGGTCAATTTGGCATACTTCATCCAGCGTATCGTACCAGTCTTGCTGGTCTAATAGACGCGGTATTTTCTCCGTGTTAACGATGCGACGGATATGCGGTTTCCTTATCGCATAACCTGTGCCGTTTTTAACACGAAGTATATCCCGACGTCTACCCGCGTAGACGAAGTTTCTGAATGCACCATTCGCATTAGATACGTCATGGCTGTCAACTATTACAGGACTACGAAATTTTGAACGCCTTACGATCCTGAATGTATTGCCGTCCTCAACCCTACCAGGAATGTACTGGAACATATTGTCGGAGGTGATAACCAACACGGTATGGTTGGATTCATTAATACACGCCCATCCTAATTCCAGGTCATATAACGGTTCAGCATAACCGTCAATGCGATAAGCGTGCGTACCATCCCACGGTTCGAACGCGGTATCACATATTGGCATGGAGGGCATCGTCAACCTCCATCAGATTGAAAACTATCATGCATAACGCATTTCCCTTTTCTTGTTCTTATCAAGCCGACAGCCGACGGTTTCAGCATCGTTCCTAGCGCGAGAACGACCTTACGTGTTGTCTATGCCTTTTTCATTGCAGGCTTCTGTCACCTAGGTAATGTAAGCGTCAAATTTTTTCTGTTCGTAACGATAAACAGCATAGAAACCTCCCCCAACCCTTACGGGCTGAGGGAGGTTGACTTATGTATCACGGTGCCGGATGAATGTCCGGTGCAATGAAACCATCCGCAACGTTGTTATCGAGAATATCATCCAACGAAGCAGCTACGGTAGTTCAGTTAGTCTGAACCGGCAGCTTGATGTTTTCAGTGTAGACCTTACGCAGGTTCACAACGTTAATCAGACCCAGCAGCGGGCAGTTGTTAACGAAGCGGCAGCGCGGCTGAACCATGGTTTCTTTAGAAACCTGACCGTTACGGGTAACCTGAGCAACAGATACCAGTTCCGGTACATACAGGAACATACCGAAGGTCAGCGGATCCGGAGAACCCTGGATACCACGAGACAGGGTCACGAAGATCTTATCACGCAGCAGGACGTTCGGGTTATCTACAACCACGAAGTTGAAGCTTACACCAACGGTACGGAAATCACCATCGGTCTGCAGGAACTGCGGGATGTAGTTGTCGGTTGCTACTACGCAACGCGGTTTCTCATCAGCGTTGGAAGACAGCAGCTGCAGAGCTGGCTGATAACCAGACTCAGAGTACATGCGGTATGCCATCTCACGAATCACGTTCATGATCGCAGCAGACACTTCAGCACGACGTTCTGCAGTGGTGGTACCCTGAACGGATTTCGCCAGGTCCAGGTTGATTTCTTCGAACCACGGACGGATCAGGTAACGACCGAAACCTTCGATCTGGATGTCACCGAACTGACGGAAGCGAGAGGTCGCAACTGCTTTCAGTGCATCTTTGTAGCTGAACAGTTTCTCAACCATCAGGTTGTCGAAACGTGCGTTAGCGGCTTGGATCAGAACGTCCAGGTCAGCAGCGTTTTCTTCCCAATCCAGCGGACGAGGAATAGAGAACGGAGCCAGCAGACCGATTGCGTAACGTTCTTGCTTCATGTTGAAGTCAAGGTGCTTACCGCGTTCACGACGGTTGCTGTTGTTACGACGGATACGCAGTTCGTAACCAACCAGTTTGAAGCTCAGGTCGTCAGCCAGGTCTTTAAATTCTTGGCTCTTACGCGGCTGTTCGATGTTGTCCTGATCAACCAGGCGATACAGTTCAGCGTTAGCGCCGTTAACACGCAGACCTGCTTTCTCTACGTTGGAAGAACCGTAAACTTCGATAGCCAGCTGAGCAGCGGATTTCGCATCGATGATGTCCTGCAGCGCTTCGGCTTTCGCACCTTTAACGTCTTTGGTGTTCTCATCAACGAAGATGGAGTGAGTGTCGAACGCCAGGGTCATTTTGCGGAAGTCGCCTTCCAGAGATTTCTGGAAACCGTTGGTGATCAGACCGGATACGTCGAACGGAACGTAAGAGGTTTTGCTGTGCTTAGCGGATTTGATTTCCACCAGGATTTTGGTCAGCGTGATCTGAGCATCCAGCGCATCGGTGTTGTCGCTATAGCCGTTAGCCAGAATGCTATCGTCTTCAGCGATACCGATCATGTCGATCAGTTTATCAACAGCCAGGTAAGACGTTTTATAAGTTACGCCTTTAATTTCGATGTCACGCGGAGCAACGATAGTTTTGTCAACGAAGTACTGCGCGTTAGCATCGTCAGCACGATAGATCGGGTGCAGGTCGGTCACGTCGTTGGACAGAACGTCATTGTACATGAACGCGTCCAGCAGCGGACGACGTACCCAATCAGCCGGAGTACCGTCAGCGTTACGACGCAGGTGGTTGAATACCAGCGGACGACGGAAAGATACGTCATAACCGATCTGGTTCGGAGCCAGAACGATGGTGTTGTACAGTTCGTTACCCATGCGGCTCAGACGAGAAGCCTTCACGTTGAACACAACGGAGTACGGCATCATGTCACGCAGTTCTTTCTGGTCGTAGGACAGCTGAACCAGTTCTTCAGATTCGCAACCGCAGGAATCAGCAGCCATCATGACGAAGTTAGAGCTGTCAACTTCACGACCTGACGGAGTGGTGCTGATGTTCATGGAACGTGCTTGTTTAGCGTATTCCACCGGGTTACCATGAGCCAGCATGATCAGTGCTGCTGCACGAGCCTGCTGTGCGTTCATGGTGAACAGCTGTTCTTCAATACGCTGCTTCTCTTCCGGAGTGGTGGTTTCGAAGCCCAGCATAGACAGAACCGGTTCTTCTGCTTTACGGATGTCGCTGCTGAAGCTCTTAACATCCATATCGTTAACCAGTTTGTCCATGGATTTGAAATCAACCTTAGAAGCAGATTCCATAGACAGGAAGGTGTTTTCCAGACCTTTGTCTGCTGGTTTGCTACCATTAGCGGTCAGGAACTGGCGAGTGGCCGCGACCTGCTGGCTAAGAAGGGTTTTATCATTCATTGAAAGTATCCTTTACAGAATTAACTTATATAAGTCGGTCGATAGACCATAGCGTACACGCGTGCATGCGCCACTATAGTATCAGTAAACACTTACCGTTGTTTAGGCTGTGATACAACACTAAAAATGCCGCATAACTTTTTCCTACGTCACAAACGACGCAGGCGATAATGGATGGAACGATTGGTGCAATATGAACGGAACAGCGGCAATTGCGCAACTTCCGCAAGACTCATACTAATTCGCAGATGTTCAATAACGGCGCTGTAGTTATCGGCAATACGATCGCTCAATAACTCTTCTGCCAATAAAGGAAGACAATCGACAATAATCGCGATCACATCCTCATTAACATAACGCACCCGAACACTCAGCGGACGTTTGTCTGGGCTGTAAGTTGGATCCGCCAAACGACGTTCAATATCACGCGGATAGCTCGTCAGTAAATGGTAGTAACCATTATCATAACGATTGATGTACTCACACAGCACATCAACATTCTTTTCTGGCGGCAAACCTGTTTCGTCATAGTGATACGCAAACATACCACCAAGCAGGTTGTTAAGATGCACCGCAGGGTTCGCTTGCTCGTGTTCTTTCGTGATGAAGAAAGGCACGTTCTGAGCTGCGAAATAAAAACCTACATCATTGGGCGATAGTATGCCGAAAAGACTTTTAGGATCCAACAGCACCTGTAAGTCATCACGCGCATTTCGAATGATTGCGTGTTCTACCCAATTCGGAACGACGAGATATCGGAGTTCCTTCATTATGATTACCTCTTTGTAAGTATCGAAAGGATTGAGTCGATGGACCCAAAACAGATAGCCATTAAGATTATTACGTTACTGTTTCGTAATGCACAATTGAACCATCCAGATCCCAGTACGATCGAACATGTTAAATCCGTCTTAGATAAAGTCGAACCCCCGAAAAACCATCTCGCTACGGACATAGATAGAGAGGTTTTCAACAACCTGATGAATACCATTCATTGGATGCTGGAACAACCATTATCGGAACCTTTCGATAAACAACAGTTGTTACAAAGGATACGTTTGGATTGTCTTGAGCAAAGCAATCTTTACGAGATTCTTGCCGACGGACTGTACGATATCGAAGACGATGCTCATATCAGTAAGGTCTGTTCGCTTTACTACAACGAATTGCGTAACCTGGTTACCCGTCGTCGTGTTTTCGAAACCTTTAAAAACACGTATATGGATATCAGCAACGGTCGTCTTGGGGATAAAGAATTTTTCGATGCGATGGCGAATTTGAAACTCTCGCTAGACAGTATCGAAATGGATACCGAAAATCCCGAAGAGATGTCGTGTATGATTGACGGTTTTATCGCTGACAGTGAAGACGATATCGAGAAAGTCGAACGTATGTTCATCAAAGCGATGGAACGTAACAGTCCTGAAGGTGGATTTGTAACCGGTTGGCAAGGTTTTAATAAAATGCTAGGGTCGGTCGGTGTTTTACGTCGCGGTACCTTAGGACTGATTGGTGCGATGCAGCATAGGAACAAGTCGGGCGTGCTGTTAAAACTGTTCACGCATCTGGCTCTGTACAATAAACCTCATTTCTTTTTTCCGGAGCGAGCAAAGAAAGCACTACTGATTCATTTGTCAACAGAAAACGAAGTAGAAGAAAACACGCTTCAAATATACAAGAACATGCGAGAACAGGAAACAGGCGAATATGTCGATATTCGTAAGATTGACCCTCGCGAGGCATCACGTTATGTGTTGAAGGTTTTCAATGACGCGGGTTTCTCTGTTTGTATGCGTCGTGTTGATGGGATGAGCTATAAACAACTTGCGAACCTCATCGACCATTTTGAACGCATGGGTTATGAAGTCATGGCGTTGTTCATTGACTATCTGAAAATGTTCTCATCGGAAGGCCTGGATAGAAATGGACCTACCGGCGCATGGCTACAAGAACTTTTCAACAAAGTCCGTAACCTCTGTAGCGTTAAACGTATTTTAGGTATGACCGTACACCAGCTGTCATCCGATGCGAAGATGCGTGCGCGTGATGGTAACGATGAAGAGTTTGTTGACCAGGTCGCAGGTTTAAGTTACTGGGATGGTTGTAAAGGGATTGACCGTGAGATTGACCTTGAGGTGATTGTTGATATCGTTAAGGAGCCAGGCAAACGTCAAAGCTGGCAAGTCTTTGCGTTAGGGAAAGACCGTCAGCCGGATAACGGTTCAACGAAACCTGAGGATAAACATTTCACGATGCCGTTCCAAACCATCGGGATGCTTCCTGATGATTACGGTAAGAAAGCAGTATACTGCCGCAAGGTTGGCGGACAACCTGTCTCTGAGGGAGGCAAAGGTCCGTGGAACAAGTTCGATGAAAACGCAGCGCCGAGTAATGAATTACAATTTGATTTAGAATTTTAAACGCAAAAAAAAAAGAATGTACGGTTCCCTCCTCCAACCCGTAAGGGAAGGAGGAGGGTTATGACCGTGTTGGTTAACTTATCGTCATGAATTCACTCGGTGAGAATTTCCAACCATTCTCATTGAGAAGTGTGTTGAGTTTCGCTGCAACGATAAGCCATGCATGCATAGCCGTTACGTCGTATTGGCGATTCACTCGACGTTGATTTTCGATATTGATTTGCTCCTGTTCAGTGATGTTTGGATAAAGTGCGATAGCGCTGGGCTTACCCAATGCGCTAGTCATCACCGCAGTACATTCACTGATAATGTTGTTTAAGTGGTAGTTGTACACCGTTCCACGCATGACGCGATGACGGCATTCGATAATAGCGTCGTAAATGATTTCTCGAGTAATCATGATAACTTAAAACATACGGTCGTTTTTAGCACGGGCGTCCATTACGAGATCGTAGATACCTGCGGTTCGTAAACATTCTTCGTAATAACGATGTGTACCTTCCTCAGCCATCCACGATAATCCTCGGTTATCCGCAACAATAACCAGTTTGTTATTGTTGAACGCGCACACCACACGGTAGGTCGCGTTGTTATTCGGATCGCGAGTGATAAGCTCGTAGACGCCATTGACAGGCTTACTGAATTCACCGTTTAACGGGACGAGTTCAGTAGTACCTTCAGCGAACGTCGCGTTGATTGGCGATGGATCTTTAGCGATAACTGTATATTCCACGTTATGTTCTTTACTGGTCATAATGCCGAAGTAAGAACTAATAGGGGAACGTGGTACACTAAGAATATTAAACATGAATGTTGTCCTCTTGATTGGATTTAGATTGTTGGGTTTGTCATTGAGAAATGAATTAGACGATGAGTGCCCAGGTGGTAAGCACACCGCTTGCGAATTCAAGCTTAAGACGTTTGCCGATAAGTTGTTGTTGGATCATCTTCTCAGTGGTACGACGATCTTGCTGAACAGCTTTATCGAACGCTTCTTTCGCTTCGGCCTGGTAGAAGTTCGTTTCTTCGTTTTCATCGATCTCTTCGAGCGTATCCTCGTCGATGTCGGCAAGTTTTACTCGACCGTTCTCATCGGGTTGTTCTGCAGGTTCATTGTCATAAGGCGTGTCTTTTGTTGGTGCGACACGATGCTGTAACTCGACCTGTGTTAACATGATCTCCATCTCGCCATCGATAGGAATGATTTCGTCGGCGCAGCCGTTTTCGGTCAGCTCTCGACTTTCCAGTAACGTCGTGGTAACAGAGAACACCTCTTCAACAGGAACCTCATCATCGTCGATGGTGTTAACCGTATTACTGGTAACTTCGGCAACAACCATCAAATCGAACGCGTGAGGATCGCCCGGCATTTTGATTCCTGGAAGTTTGTTGAGATACCAAGGATCAAGAATCATGATTTCTGGATTGAACATCGTTTTACCTTTCTATGTTAGGTGGGTTGCGGATAGAAGAATCAATGCATAGACTGATTTAAGTTTGTTAAGGTTTACTTAGTCTTCGAGTTACAAGGACTGACCTGTTGTTGTACTCGTTGAATTGTGTCGTAGTACGGGTTAGATTGGTTGAACATGTTGTTGTGTGGATGATAACCGTATGGCGCATTTTGCCTTGTTGATGAGAAACCTTGTTGAGAAGGACGATTTGAATTAACCGCGAGTACGTAGTAAACCAAATTTTGACGGTCGAACATTCCTTCGTTTTTGAAGGTGTCGGCGTAGGTGCTTATCGCCGGAGCGAGTCTATCACCATCGGCGGTAATAATTGTACCGTCTGGGTAAACTTCACGAACGACGCACCATGTTCCGATAAGAACGTCTTTGGGTGGCGTATTGCCGTATCCGGTTGTAACGGTAAGGTAAGTATCGAACCCTTCAGAACAACAAGGATGACGATAGATAGGTCCTGTCATTTCCGTTCTATCGGTATCATCGCATTTCTCTATTGAGGGCGATGATGTGTCGGTTTTGAAATTGTCAAATTCTTTCTTTAAGTCGATTACAGGTTCTTTCGTATAGTACTTCTTGATTGCTTTGACGTAAAGATCAGGAACGGTTGTCAGCATTCCATTATACCTGATCCTCAGGTTTTCGAGTAATCCAAAGATACTTGCGCATGCTTGTTCGCGAGGTTTTGTAAGATAAGAGATCCCCCCAGGAACGCTGGGATCTTTGAGAAAGAAGATTGCGTTATTGTCGCTGTGTGGTGCATTGAAGAAAACGATTGATTCGATATATACGGAGCATAGGCTGTCGTTGGCGTCGTCAGATAACACCCAGATGCACTCATCGGTCGTCTTGTTTAAAAGTTCTGTTTTGTCCACCAAACGTTGTTTCATTGCGAGGAAATGTGCCTGTTGTTCAGCGGATAATTCACGATAAATAGTGGTCATGTTCGGCTCCTTGATTACGATAAGGATGATTGCGGTTTTGTGATGCTGGTAGGGCCCTAAACAAAGGAGCCCTACCAATATTGGGTTACTCAGGATCGGCGTAGAAATGATGGGGATAGCCGGAGTACGATCCCGCGTTACCGGCTATGGATTTTTTCTGGGAATCGACGACGAGCGCATAGAACTGTCGGGAATTTGTTAGCGTTGAGAAATAAGAGGAAAGGACTTTTTCATTCAACGCATCGCAAGGTAGACAGGTGCGACCGCAAAACGTCACAATACGACCGTCAGGATAGATCTCACGAATCATTCTCCATTCGCCGATATCAACCGGCGATGGTGCTGCTACAGCACCCGTTATCGTTAAGTAACGATCGTACGTGGTGTGGCATTCTGGATGAATGTAGATCGGTTGGGGATCATTGCTTTCGTTTTCTACCTGATCTTTGCTTACGTATACCTCAAGATAAATCGTTGGTAGTCCGGTTAGAACGCCGGTATCACGACGTTTTTTGGTAATCCGGGGACGGATATTATCGAGCACACCTTCCAGTTTTTCTGCGATTTCGTCAGCCGGTAATATATACCCGTATGTTGGTTCTAGATCATCATCATGGCTGAATAAGATACGACAGTCGTTGTTACTTTCTGGTGCTTCAGGCGGAAAGATGACGGCTTGAACCGTATGACGTTCTGCGATATAAAATCCTTCAGGTCCCTCAGTTTTGGTAAGTGTAAAGGACCAGGATGAATGATCTTCAAGTGACGTGCCTTCCAGGAAAAAGTTCGTCCGGATTGGCGCGTCCCATTTCGTGATCATATTGGCGTGACCGATAGCGCCTAACTTTTGATAAATATCTGTCATGATTGTATCCTCGGTTGTTAAGAGAAATTTACAGCGATAACAGTAACCGTTGTTATCACCTAGGTAATATAGCCGTGAAATAAACTGGATTAAAAAGAATGAGGCAGCATAGAACCCTCTCCCAACCCATCAGGGAAGGGAGAGGGAATATATCACCAATGATCGAAAGAACCTGGGGTGTTACGGATAACCTCAACCTGGAAGGTTATAGGCGCAGATGGCAATGAAACATATTCACGTTGCGATAGCGGGACGCTATCTTCTCGTTCATCGATACGTGCAGAACCTGTCAGAAACTGGAACATGGCGACTTGAAGTTCATCGGTGAAACGGAGGTATTCGTTGATGTGAGGCGTCGCATCATATCGAATAAGCACGTTGCCAAACCGCCGTGCGATATTTGGAGTATCTGTGAACGAAACAGGGAAATCTAACGTCATTTCCATCGTATCGCCCGGTTTCATTTTCCGAATCGATTTAATTGGCCTGTCGAAGATATTCCATTCTTCTTTCATCGTGTCTGGAAACACACCGCGATACAAGATGGTCTTTTGCTGACGGCGAACGGGCTGTAAACGGTCAACCAATATTTTCAATGGTTTAAGTTCTTCAGCCAACTCATAATCTGCGCTGATGTTCCATTTTACCGCAAGTTCCATTAAGTTAGGGTACGTACTGTACTTATTGACGATAGCCCAGTTAACATTACGCAAGTTAATAGGAAGGAATTTGATAATTTCCTTGTTGAACACCCATTGGTTGAATTTCTTAATCTCCGAAAGCATGATGTGCTCACTACAATTAAACGGTTGGACGAACGGTATTGTCTTTTTCTGGTGCAATCCATAACGTGACTGTGCCATGGCATGTCCACTGTGGTTCGCGTACAGATGAACCTGCCATTGTGACAGCACAATCGGTGCGCATGACGACCCCGTACGCTTCGCAGAGGTTGTTATCCTGCATCCACACAACTTTAGCGGGCATACCGGGATACAACAGATCCATGTTTGCGTACTCCCACACCAACTGCATTGTCCTGCCGCGTAATCCAGCAGCATTACTTAATTCACGCCATCGGTTATCGGTTACGCGTCCCATCCCTTTCGCCACTTTCACGTTATCGCTACGCTCTTCAGTTACGTACTCGCTGACGTTTACGGTACGACTGATTATCGTGTCACCTCCTTTTGATAATGTCATTCCCTGACTCATCTGACTTGCCGAAACAAAACGTCCACCCGCGTTACCTAATAGCGAAGCCGCGTTATTGATGTCGCTAACCGACGCCCCTCTCGTACATGCAATTTCCACGTATTTATCACGATTGATCCAGGTTTTGTCCATACCTGGAAACATATCGGCAGGATAGTTGTAAAAGATAGCCGTACGTCGACCGTCAGAGAAACGGGTTTCGTCGTATAACGGATAGATATACAGATACGGAGATTGATAATAACAACCGACATCCGCTGAATAAATACCAACCTGATTCTGGATTTTATCTACGAGATCCATTGCGTTGGTACCGTGGGGGAGAATAAGCAATTTGAATGGGTTGTCGTTATTCGGTGCAACGATATCCACACCCTGCATTTTGAATCCAGTGTCAGCTTCAACCGCGGAAAGTATCTTACTGAATTCGAGTCGCAATACATCCAGAACTTTCGATCCGGTATAGTTTTCACCGGTTTCTGATTGCATGAAGCTTTCAAGAACAGGATCGAACAGTTGAAATTGAAGATCGACCATTTGTTCGTAGTCTTTCTTCGAAGAATCGGTTGCGGTGCGTTCATCGGTAGCAGACATACGGCTGTCTACGGTTGTTAAACAAACCGCCCGATAGACATAGGCTTGTATAGCATCGTCTACGGTTTGGCGTTGTCCACGCATCAGGCTGTATGCCTGCACGATAACACGCATCTTAAGTTGTTGTTGATACGGTAAAATGTATTTTCCGTAATTGCCTGGTGGGAACTTTACAGAGATATAAAGTTCATCTCCTGCGTTACGTTCATAGTCTCGATACGTGTGGACTTGAGTCACTAAAGGAACAGACACCGTCATTGACGGCGTGATTAATTCCGCGGTGACTTTATACGCAACAGCAACTGCTTCCTGCGCAAACGTACCGATATACCGTCCTAACGGCGTCTGTTTGTAATCCATGTTTAACGACTCCGTTGCTGTTGTTGAATAATGAACTCTTCGATCTTCGTACCACGGAATTCGCTGTGACGAACCGCTTGCAGTTGTTCTTCAACGGTTGGGCCAGCATTGAGGCCGCCACGACGCGCCCGGTTGATGCCGATTCGGCGACGTTGACCGATCTCACGTAAACGTGAAGATAATCCGCTCATCTCAGTAGGGTCTTTAATACGACCGCGTGCGACGTTCCATAAACCACCCATGAACTCTTCGAGAATACGACTGGCTTCGAGAGACGGTACTCGCGCGTTAGGATCGTTTTCAAGATTGTATTTAACGTATTCCGTGTGTTCCAGAAGAAGCATGAACATCTTCATGGCGTTCACGTCAGGATTTGCGATACGCATGGGTACACCACGAGAATGTTTTTCAGCAGCCTGCGGTACAGTGAGTTGTGCGGGTACCTCTTCGTTCATGGTCATATCGTCGATTTCTGAAACACCTGAAGAGTAGATACCACTGACTTCGTTGGTGTAGTTATCCACCATGAATTTACGGGGGATCCAGAATTCGAATTTACGTTCAAATAGACGTTTGGTTGGGGTATCTTTAACGTGTTGTAGACTCATGGTTCAATAGCTCCTGCTCGTAACAGCATAATAACGAACGGTGTGAAATAGTAACGATCCAGCGGAGAAAGCAATGGTACTGCGTCAACCATCTGCTTCAGTGCCGGATGGCTGATCGCTTTCTCATCGACCATATCACGTACCATACTCTCAATGATTGTCATCGGGGGTTGGTTGCGATAGAACGCCTCTGTGAAAACATAGTACGGATCGTCTGTTATTGATGGAAACAATGGAACACCGTCATACTCCATCGATGTAAGGTTGGTCACCAACGGGTTTGTTGGAGGCGTGCTTTCAGGTACAGCCAACTCTTTACCCACATCTTCGCCGAGCGACGTGGTCGCAGGCCACATACAGAATCGCGCACCACTAAAACGAATCCCGCCTGCAGCCGGGTATTGATAGAAACGCTTGGTTGACAGCAGTTTGAATTTCACCGTCATCCGTGCTTCGTCTTCCCGACGTCCTTCCATGACCCATTCAAAGACAGAAATCGCATTCGCTTCCTGGTTGTCATCTACGTTAAGACGTCCGAAGTTCCATGATGGTTTTCCTTCAAGCGCCGACCATAATTTCGTAAACGCGTTAACGCACCAGGGGTCGTAGGTTGCAGCATCTTGACCAGGAACCAGCAACGTGTTTAGTTCACGGCTGTAGAATTCATGGTAGTACGCATGACAAAGTCCCAGCGCGCGACGGAGATAATCATACTTACGATTGTATTTCTCCGTTGCCATTACGGGATGTTTCCCGTGCTTTAACTGGTCTTGGTCGTACAGTGTATCCTCAACGATTTTCGCTTCCAGTTCGATAAGCTGCTTTTCATCAAGAATACGCTGGAAGGAAATATCGCATTCGTAAGCCGGTGCTAAGCTGATGTTCTTCGGCGTGATTCTGGTGATCGTGTAAACAGCAATACGATGATCGAGACCGGAGATTAACAGCATGTTGCCTAAAAGGGGAACCGACACCGCCGGAAGTATACACGTACCCTCGGATTGAAAACGTGCGGTGCCGTTGTCGTACGACGGTGTCAATGACGACATTAACTTGATGGGGTAATGTCGGATACGGCGGTATTGCTGTTCAGCGATATCGCGGTTAGCTTGAAAACTGCTCTGTTCGTCATCACGACCGAGAATTTGTTCGTAATAATCACATTCTACGGAATAACCGGATGCGTAATTCACCAACCCGATTTGACTATTGTATTGCTCATCCACCACCGCAGAACGATAAACATCGTCGCGAGCCTTCGCGGGTTGTTGGGGGTTGATGATAGGTTTCGCGGGCTTCTTAGCGAGCGCCATAACGTTTCACTCCTACGATGGTACCGACAAGAATTCTCGGCACAAATAAACTACGATGTTTGAACCATGAAGCTGTTGTTGGGATACGTTTGATAGCTTCGATAAGCCCAGTCAACGTATAGCACCCACGGCTGTTCTTCTTAGGCCAGTATTTCTTATCTAAACCCAATACCGCGAACAGTTCATCCACCAGATCGGGATAACAACATAATGCTTCAAGCGTCTCAACCTGTAATTGACTTAAGTCTAACAATATCGCCAGACGAACATGGTAATCACTGCGTAAGTCTAACGGATCTTTCGCTTCAAGATCACCAACGTCGGTTAATGTCCACGCGTCTCGTGCGTAACGATATTTACCCTTCCAAACCTCAAGGAAAAACGGAGATTGGTAATGGCATTTTGACCATTCTGGATACTCACGGAACCATCGAACAAGATCGGGATGGAACTCACCTTCTTCGGCTAACGAATCCAACGTCACCAACAGGTTAGGTTGTTCTGGATCGATAGCAAGTAATGCAGTGAAAAGCGTGCTCGATGGAAGCTCGGTCTCTACGCTCGATGGAGGCAACCATTCATCCAGATCAGGATACCGATACGCTTGAATCGTCGCACCCTGTTCGGGCAAGAACGAATCGCGAAGAATGTCCTGATACTGTACTACCATACCACCACGACGCACGCGGGATTTATCGCGCACCGAGAGGCTCGGTTTGTATAGGTACTCTTCGGGGAGTACCTGCTGGTGCACTTGAACAGGATACCGCGCTACGATGTGTGTTGGTGTGTCGTAGGTGTAACGGTAAGAGAATGTTGCGTTGTACGATGAACTGTTCTCGTTCTTCTCGGGTTTCGGTGCGTCGGTGAAATCAAATTGACCAGAGATCTCTTCCTGCATTTCCCTGATAACCAGTTTAACGCTTTTACCATCACCTGCGACTGTCGTCATGGTGGTTGCACGGTTGTCGAATCCGTCTCTAAGATACTCACTGAATTTATCCCCATATCCCGCGATTGCTTCTCGGTGCGTGTGAATAACTTTTAACAGCATGAGAAACTGCGTGGGGATCGCATAGCTGTATTCAGCACTGAGAAACGCTGCAACATGCTGACTTGTCAACAAGCGTTTCATGTCGTACCACCAACGTTCGGCGGTGACCTGATCCTCGAAACGTTTGGTGATCTGCATGGTCGCAACCATCGTGCTGTACGCGGGCACTAACGATACGCCAAGGTTACGGTCTTCGAATACGGGAAGACTGTTTCGTTTATAAACGGTGTCGTACATCGATGCCTGTTCTTCAGGCACGATATTGAGTTCAATTTGAATAAACCCGTCTGCTGGACCTTTTACATCTTGGTTGACGACCTGCGGTGGTTGCTCGTTTGCGGCGCTCATTTTAGCGTGAATCGCTTCGCCGCGGAAAAGAATATTTTCGCGATTATAATCCCACCCACAAAGCTCGCTAATCTGTCGCAATACTGCGATCGCGATAGGTCGCGTTACTGTTGCATACACGTCATTGATTTTTCGATCAAGTTTAGGCATCGGTGTCGTCCTCGCTAAATTCCTCATCTCCTTGTTGCCGGTATCCGGTATAATGAATCAAACTGCTCTGTAAAAGCTCTTTAACGAGCCCTAGACGCGTTTTATCTACGTCGTTAGCCGTTCCTATTAATGTTTCGATTTCGTTGTTTAAAACGGCGTATAGAGCTTCTAATGGCAATCCCTGAATGATCGGTTTGTTGATACCTTCTGGTAGAGCCGCAACAGGAATCTGCACGACGGTCTCATGCGCGGTATGTGGGTTAATACGGCAAATATACATACCTGGTACTGAATGTCGCGGACACGCCGCTACCAAACATGTCTGTTGTTGCGCACCGTTAAGTGCGAGTGGAAGAAATTTTGCTTCACGTGTCATCGCAGATTCCTGTTTGAAAGATAAGATATCACATGATGGTTGACAGCATAAAGCCCACCCCGAAGGGCGGGCTGTTTATGCGTACGGGTTACTTGTAGGCACCGCAATGTGCTTTGATGAGGAAAAGCACCGCTTGCATTGGTTTATTGAACTGTTGCCATAACGTCAATGCAGGATGGAACAACCAATCTTCCAGGCCAAGAACAATACCGTAGTTAACGACGTTATTAACATCGTTCTCAACGTTGAGTTCGCTATCCAGGAATTTATCGATTGAACGCAGGGTCTGCATGGCATTGTCGGCGATGAGCCAAGCCTCATGCGCTTCACGAGCCGCACGTAGCAATGCATCCAGTTCGCTGACGCTGGCTACCGGTAATTCCTCGCTGGTGAGGTCGTCAGAAACCATGAAGCTGCGGTTGATACCGGTATAGATCCACTGCATCAGTTTCGCTGCTTCCTCGTTCGGGTTATTACGCGTTGTCGCATAGGTTGCGCTCACCTTCACGATATGCGTTTCACCGAGATACGCTTTGGAACCAACACCTTTACGATCGCTGTCTTTCCATGGCTGTACGGTAGCAACCATAAGCTTATCCCATTTCTGGATAGGAATACGCTTCAGACCAACAACCGAACCGGTGGACGTGTCGGACTGGTTGCTCTTCCGCACTTCGCTGAGCTCACGATCGATAGCGACGATTAATTCGCGTGCCATGTTACCGAGCATTTTGATTTCACCCAACGCAGCGATGAGTTTCTTCACATCGGTAACAGGCTCACCACCGATGGTAAGATGACGGATGAATCGTTTCAGAATAATCCGTTCCGCAGCTGGGTTACCGTGACGCGCTTTAGCTAGTGCTTGTTGCGTTTCGGCGAACAGCTTATCCCATGGAGCCGTAGCAGCGGTGTAGTAACGGTGATTGGTTTCGATCCAATTCCCGATACGGTTAACCGCGTTCTTAACGGTATCCATGAATCCTTCCATCGCGATTTCGGTAGCTTCAACGTTACCCCGGAAGTTATCAGGACCGATCTCGCGTGCCGCTACCAGAATACCTTCCACCGCACTTACCGCATGGCGACCGATAGCCAGATTTCGCTGTGCTTCTTCAGCACGCTCAACGAATTCCACCACAGCCGGATCGTCAACGATTTCCGCTTCGGCAACAGCACGTGTACCTGCATCGCCTTCCAACGTCTCGATAGTGACAACAGGATCGTTTTCACCAGCAACGTCCTGATACTCTTCCTGTTTGAGATCGCCGTTATCAGCCGCTGCGACAGCGGTGAGTATACGGACAGTAACATCGCCGAGTTCTTTCGCTGCGAATCCGTAGACGGTGCATGCTGTTGTCGCAAAGTTCATCAGCGTACGTGTACGTTTAACGATGTAACCAACACCATAATCGCTACCGCTCTTATCGATGTCGCGGATTAACTGTTCAGCCGTCTCCTGAAGTTGAGTAGCTGCTTTCAGAAGGTTTTCGTCAAACAGTTTCGTTGATGCACTGATCAGCATTTCAACGCTGACATTGGACGGCACAGCATCGTCCTGCTGTTTCATGGCGCTAAGTTCGTCACGGAACTTACGAATGCCGTCTAAAGCGGCTTCGGCGTTATGTCCGAATGCGGCTACGCCCGGCATTGTTGTTGCTGACAACATATCCGAATCAGCGTTTGGACTTTCGCCTTCTTTAAGATCCTTCAATTGGTCGAAGAATTTACGGGACGCGTCGGCAATACGTTTACTGTCTTTGACTGCGTTTACGATTTTATCAACCGATTTAGCATCGTTAGCGAGCAGCGTATCGAGTTTGTTCCATTCGACGTCGACTTTCTTTGCATCCGCAGTATTACTCGGCGGAGGAAGCAGTTTCATCACTGGCGCTGTGCGTTGTTCTTTGGTGAGCTTACCAGCCTTCTCATCGATTTTCTTTTTACTAACACCGAAGAGCTTTCTTAGGCGTGCTACGAGGGCTTTTAAGAACTTCACAACCGCTTCGTAAACCGACTTCAGGATCTGCTTAAAGCGACCTGGCTGCTTTTCCCCGTCTTCCAGATTGAGATCGCTGTTCAATGCGATATCAAGCTGTTTGTATGATTCCATGATGTATTCGTCTTTGATTTCAGGACGAATCTCGAAGCTTTCCATCGGGCCTTCAGCCGGACGGAATTCCATTTTCAGTTCGCCTTGCAGGGTAGGGTCGACAATAGCGATAGCTTCGCCCTGACCATCCGCGTTAAAACGCTCAGCGTAACGAGTACGACGAACAATAACACTCTTATCCCCTTCAAAACGACGTACCACCATGGTGCCTGGAATGTACGGTTGTTCTGTTTCGATAACGGTAACGCCTGTTTCACCTTCACCGAGAATAACAGAGGCCTGCTGCTCAACAACAGGAACATCTAAAACACCACGTGCTTCCAGCTCTTGACGAATTTCGAACGATTCTTGTTTCAGATCTTCATCTTCTTCGTTTTCGTCGTCTTCATCATCACCACCTTCGGTGTTTTCATTACCCTCGGTGGTTGTGGTGTCTGTGTTGGTAGGTTCTTCGGACGCAGGTTCGGTGGTGCTGTCTTCGGCGGGCGTTTCGCCAGCGTTATCGACGGCAACATCACCTTGCAGCTCCGTTTCTTGAGCAACTGCTTCGGCTTTCTGCTCGCCGGTATTGCCGTCATTAGCGTCAACAACCGGTTGTTCGTCAGCGACGGTATCTTCAACCTTTTCTACTTTCTCCACGACACGTTTAATCACGGTGACTTTGATGGGTTCTTCCGTTGTTTTGGTTTCTGGCGTCACCTCGGCTGCCGCAGCCGCTGTTTCAGCAACAGGTTCTGCTTTTTCCGGTTCGACGACATTACCTTTAACGCCTTCGGTGGTTTCTGCAGGTTGCGCTGCCTGTTCGATTTGCGCCGGATTGGTTGGATCGATGGCGTTAGCCGCATCCTGAATCTTGTTCTTCAGGTTGTCGCGGTCAGCGTTAACGGTCGGGTCGTTGGTCACTTTCGGTGCCGGTGTTTCGGTCGGTGCGTTTGCCGGATACGGGTTCTTCGGCTCTTCGCCAGGTGCGGTCGGTACCGCGATCAGAACGAACGGTTGAACATCGTTACCGTCTTCCATGGTCACACCGCCGTTGCTCGGGGTGAAACGGATTCGCAAGCTACCATCAATAGGACGGGTAACAATAACAGCACGTACGACATCCTCACCGTTCTCATCCGTGCTACGAATCACACGAACGGCATCATCAACAGTAGCCCCTTCCTCGAGCGTATCTGATTCGATCGTCGCTTCGATGCTGTCTGGCCGTGCCGCTGTAGGTAATGCGATCACTTGCTCTTCTTTATCAGTAGAAAGCGTTGCTTTGACTTCGATAGGTGTATCGCCGCTTTCCAGGTTAAGATGCGACTTACGCATCAGATCAGCTAACGATTTTTTCATAAAGCGTTATTCCTCTTAAAAGTAATATTTCAGCGCCTCGCGAGAGACATCAAGCATAGCCGCTGTTGAATTCGTAAAGAACTCGGCATAGCCCACAAGCGGCACCTTGATCCACGCGGTATACGCTGTAAGGTATCTAGAAAGGGCTACCATAGCATCATCAGAAGCAGTAGTAACTGACAACTGACCTTGTTGACGATAGACGTCGTTAAGTTTTGCTTGTAGATTCCCTGCGATTTCGAGTAACTCGTTGGCGTACTTTTTACGATGGTAACTAACCAGTAAATCAACACCCGTATTTACAGACTCGAGTAGCACACCAACTTGTTCTAATGTTGGCATTGTAACCACCATATCCCGTTCAACGGACGGTACATCCTGGACTTCAAACCGTGCGGATTGAATGGCGAGGGACTGTTGAATTGAACCGGAACCTGGGGCGGTAACCTGATCGAGTCGTAGCGTACGGTTACCCAGTAACGTTACATTGACGAGTCTCGATTCGTTCAGTGTACTGTAGACTTTATGCAATAACGTATACGCGTCGCGGTTAATCACATCGATTAATGCGGTATCCGTCTGTTTTAAGATAATGTCGAGCGCTCTATCTAACGTATTAGCGAACTGCTTGAAATCATCACGGAACGACGAAGACAAGAGATATTCAGCGATTGCCAAATTCTGTTTGTATAACGTATTCCCGGTCGTGAAATCGAACCCAAAACTGTTCCCATACCGTAGGTGCGGAGCCAGCGTCGACGAAGCTTCGAAGCTTTGAGCGATGGGTTTACGACCAACGGCTTTTGTGTAGTGACGGCGGATGTTGCTGAGTTCGAGCTGTAGTGCGCGGCTACGATCGATAAACCGGGCGATAAACGCAGTAATGTTCCGCAACGTTGTCCAGATCGCATCGATGATAGCTTTGATAATTTTCATCGCAAGCTGATTGTACGATTCCATCGTGAGGAGATCAGCACTTTCTGTGGTATAACCAGTTGCCGGAATACCGCCTGCTTGCTGATAAATAAGCCGGTGAATTTGTCGTTGCGTTGCTGTCTCTGGCACAGGTAATGTCTTTAACAAGCCTAACGCTTGAATCTGTCCGTCATAGGTCTGCAGCATTGCTGGTTTCCTCAAGTTCGAGATGCGCGTCAAGATAATCATTAAGACCATCGATGACGTCACAGACAGTTAACAGGAATCGGGCAAAAGCGACCGCCTGGAAGCCGACGACGTTACGCGCGATACCCACACGTTGAACGATGGTGGATGATGCGGTATCGCTGCTGTTCATCTGTTGTAGCAAACGCTCGTAAGGTTGAATCCATTCGTCCTGGTCGGCAAGGCTTGCTTCAAGACAACGTTTGAATTCCAACTGTCGTAGCGTAGACCATAACGTACTTAGTGCGTTGATTACCGCGTTGGTTCCGTCGATAACGTCGTTTAACGGCAAGAAACGGAATCCGTCTTTTGCTGATTGGAAAGGTGCAGCTTCCCACACAACGCTGAACTGCGTTCCTGTTGCGTCTTCGATGTTGTGTAATTTAAGATAGGAAGCACCAACGGGTACGTCAACGACAATATCGTCTATTCCGGTAGACGTCAACGGCTTCTCGCATAACGCATCGTTGATGACCTCGAGAATATTCTCCCAGCACGCTTCGTTCTCCGCTGCGATACCTTCTTTGTTGTCCGCTGACGGCGCTTTTAGCAGCTGCATTAATAACGGATCAAGTTGACGATGCCATGTTGCGAGTATTCCTGTGTTCGTTACGATGTTTTCTGCTGTTTGCTGTAAATCAGCAATACCGCTTACTGCACCTCCTTTCGGATGAAGATATCGCCAGTTGTAAGGAAAGTTCTCCCAGAATGCGTTATCTTCATTAACGTCGTATTCGGCAATGCTTTTCAGCTTAGCCGCTTTCTTTAATAACGGCTTCACCTGACGAACGAATCGACGATAACAGCGATTACAGATATCGATCGCGTAGCGGTATAGCTCATTCATGTAAAGCCATAACGCTCGGGTTGCTTCTTTTGCGGTCTGGTCAAAACTTTCCATGTTCAGACTCATTCCGTTGGAAGTTTCCTCTTCCATACCCTCGATGATTTGGTTTGGATCCATTCCCATCCCAGCCGCTGCGGTGGATGCGATATGCTTGATGGTGTTGATATCGCGTTCTTCAACCTCAGTCATGTTTGGGACAATATCCAGCCTGAGTTTATTTAGTGTTTGAAGGTGTTGTTCACCTTCTTTCATCACCGTGTTTGTTTCGTCGATTGAGTGAAACTGATTCTCAATATTACCGGCGTCGAGAATATCGCCAGCGATACCGAACGATTCTACAGGTTCATCATCAATCCCTTGAAACAACGATGACATGGGTTGTTGCATCACGTTTTCCATTTGGGACTCCTACGTAGGGAAATCTTGGCGGGTGATCATGTCCGCCATTTACCTTCTGAATCATTAATTCAGAATGCGGAATATGAAGCAAGGCTTCATACCCAAGTCAAAAGATAACCGGATACCAACGCCATAAAACCTTCCTCCTTCCCTTACGGGTTGGAGGAAGGGATAAGGTGGTTATGCTTTTTCGGTCACAGCGTTGAAGTATTTCGCTGCAGCAAATACGGCATCCGCATATTGACGCACAGAGGCACGGAGGATCTTAGCTCCTAATACAGTGCTTAAACGAGCCATTTCTGTTACAGCCGCGATATAAGGACGTACGGTTTCACGATCGGCCTCAGGTAACTTGTCGAGCATTTCACCCCACTTCGTTTTGATTTTCATACCGTTGAGTTTAGCGTCTCGTCCTACAGTGCGTGCCAAACTTTCAACTTTATGCAAATACGTCGGTTCCACCATACGGAATGCCTTCAGATATGCTGTCAATGCGCTTTTCAACTCATCCACATCGTGGAAAATATTCGCATTTTCGATTTTATCGGTTACGGTGTCAACAACTTCGATATGAACATCCTTCACCAAAGCGCATGCTTTAACGACATCTTTTTCTTTTTCTAACGCATCCAACCCTTTAACGACATATTGTTTTCCGCCGCTTTCTGGCAGTCTGAACGTCCCCAGCGCAGCTTTAGTGGCCTGAAGATACTCATCTAGAATGCCGTCAAGCGTTGTTAAATCAGTTAAGACATTAATGTCGTAGTTGATATCACCGATCTTATTAAATAGGTACTCTGACATAGACGCAATTGCAGCCAGCTGTCCGATATGCTCGCTAACGGATGTCGCATTAACAGATTTTGCGTTCGGGAACATATTGACCATATCCCCGGTAGGCTTCTCCAGCTGTTTGATCTGACGTTCCCCTTTATTGACTTCGGATGCAATTTTGGTGATCTCAGTATAAGCCAGAACGAGATTCTTGAACAGCATCTGGAGCAGTTTGAACAGCTGCTCAGCGATATTTGCGATGATTACCCAAACCGCATATAACGCTTGCGCTGCGCGCTCTTTAAAGCCTTCCAGTACAATGGCTTGCCCTTCCACTAATTGATCGTTAGCCTGGAACATGTCTTCATCAGACATCCCCAGGTTTGCTGCTGACGTCGAAGCAATCTGACGGATAAGTGCGACGTCGCTCGCACGTGCTTCAGGGATCGTTGGTGCGATCATGTACGCCGTGTCTTCCAGCGTTGCTGAAGTTCGTACTGCGATTTCAGCCAGTTCGCTGGATTCATCGATTGTTTCGTCGGTACGTTGGATCACCAACTCAACTTCGTCCTCTTCGATTTCTGCGTTAGGATCGTTCTGCTCCGCCGGAATCGCTGCGAGGAGATCTTCAGCACTCAGTAGAGAGAGTTCGAATGCGTTTTTATTGATGTTATCAAAAAGAGAAATACGAGCCATGTCAGTTCCTTAATCTTTGGTATAAGCGTTAACGAGAGTGTTGATGAATGAAGTCAATGCGCGAAGATATTGATAAGCGAATTGGTTTTCAAGGCGGTTCTCTTTACCACAAAGTAGAATCGCGCGTTTAACGAGTTTAGGATAGATCTCGACGTACGGTTGGTAGCTTGCGTCAAAATTCTGCTCGTTGAAGCGTTTCATGGTAACGTACTGAATACGCTCCATAGTGCGAATTTTATTACGCGAGAACATCTCAGAGAAAGCACGTCCACGTTTTGTTACCACCAGCAAATCTTTCGCGAACGTAAGTTGGCGAACACCACGTAATTCGTCAGGTGTTGGCAGGACGTATGTTTCTGGATCGCTATCCCATTCAACATCTTCAACGACGATATCCAAGTCGAGGTAACGTTTAACCGCATCGATGATATTGTCTTTTGACGCATCGAATTCTTTCAGGAAGACCGCCCCGTTGATGTAACGGATGCGTTTCCCGGAAACCGTTGGAGTGATAACGTCAGCACCTTCCACGGAACCGCGATTTTCCAGTGTCGATTTGACAGCGTTTAAGAAAGACAGATAATCAACAGGAAGTTTTTCAACCTTATCTAAATGGAAGTCGATGATGTTTAATCCTAACCCATCAATAACCGAATAGCCGTCCGATTTAAGGAACATCTGATTGAAGGTATCGATGTTGCTTTTCAGCGCGTCTACGCCCCCAACTTTGTCACGGTTAGGGAAAAGCGTCCGCCACCCCGCTTTAAACGCAACCTCTTTATTTTCCTTGTATTTGCCTTTGGGCATCTGTTCGAGGGTCGCAACGGCTTTCTGAAAATTGCGTGTCTCGTCGTAAACAAGATGGGTAAGCTTCTCGAAGGCCGCTGCCAGGGTCAAGGCAATATCAACAATGATATCCCAGATCTTTTTCATGGCTCTTACAACGGTGTCCTTAAACCCTTCAACAACCAAAGCTTCTCCAACTTCAACCCGATCGTTTGGAGCTAACAATGTTTCAGAGGGTAGACCCAGGGCAATCGATGCGGATTCTTGAACGTTACGAACCAATGCAACGTCGCTGTAATTGGCTGAATCGATCGTCGGGGCAACATCAAAACTGATTTCCCGTAACGCCTCAACAGCAGGGAAAGCACGATCAAGCGCATCCTCATGTTCGTCGATTGTCGCTAAACGTAATTCAACGCCGTCCGCGTCGATGACTTCAGCTGTCGGTTCCACAGCAAGTGCTTCGGCAACGACGGGATCTTTTTCAAAAGCTTCAAGGCTAATATCGCCTTGTGTTTTAAATAGTGGTATACGTACCATGTGTTGTCTCCAGTAACAATTCAAAAGATAAACCAGAACGGCATAAAGCCCTCTCCCAACCCATCAGGGAAGGGAGAGGGAATATGTCAGTTTATTAACTGATTATTGCTGTGCTGCGTCAGCCGGTTTCTCAGCCGCCTGGCCACCGTACTCTTTCAGCATTTTAGCAGCGCCATCCAGTACAGCATTACCTGCCTGAACACCGTACTTCATCAGGCCGGTCTGCGGATTCACGTAGCAGGAACGTGCGTCTTTCAGAGCAGACAGTACAGCTTGAACACGCTGTTTTTCCTGAGCGGAAACTTCGCCTTTCTTAGACAGATCAGCTTCCATATCGTCGCCGAATTTAACAGCGTCTTTGAAGCCCTGGGATTTCTTACCGATGTTGCCTTTCAGCGCCAGCAGTTTGTCAGCCAGTACTTCAACACTGCTAACTGCGGCAGCCAGCTGATTCAGAGACAGTACAGTTGCTTCAACTTCTTTCGCTTCACCGGAACGTTCCCAGGTTACTTTACCGTCGTTGGTTTTGAAACCCCAGCCTGCCGGGCCAGCAACGTCAGCAATCGCCGGTGCGTTCAGTTTATCTGCGTACTCGGTGTGGGACTTAGCAACAACGGTGTTGACGAATTTATCAGCACGGTCGTCAGCAGCCTTCATTGCTTTCTCGAAGGTGTCAGCGATTTTAGTCGCACCGGTAACCAGATCGTCACCGCCGATATAACCTGAAACACCGCTACCCAGTTTAACTTTGGCATTTTTAGCAGCGCCTTTACGTTTGGCGATCATTTCTTTCAGTTTAGCGGCACGTGCTTTCAGTTTGGTTGCGCCGTCGAAGATACGATCCATGAACTTCACGAAGGTTTCCCAGGAAGTTTTCAGGAAGTTCTTGATGGTTGCCCACAGTTTCTGCCACCATTTTTGTTCTTCCAGGAAGATCATGTTGGTTGCATCGTAACGGGAAGCGGAGCCACCGAAGCTTTCGAAGGACGGCATGGTTTCCGGCAGTTTGAAACCGATAGTACCACACAGGCGTTTCAGGTTACGCATGTGTTCCTGAGCGGTTTGTGCAGACATACCACCGTCTTTCAGGTAGCTTTCGGTTGCAACAACGGTTTCCGTCAGTTCATCCATGGCTTCGTCCATGGCTTCTGCGGTTTCGTCGTCTTTTGCAATTTCGATAACAACAGCATCAACCTGCTCGATATCACCACGAACTTCGATAGCCAGTTCGGTTTCAGCTGCGGTATCTTCAGCGATTTCAGCGCGTTCGGTCAGTTCAGCCACAACGGTTTCATCTGCTGCTGTTGCTGCGGCATCAGCTGCCGGTTCTGCTTCAACGGTTGCCGCTGCATCCGGATCGATCTCAGCAGCCAGTTGAACCAGCTGTGCGTTAGATGGATTTGCGACAAGACGATCAAAAATAGAAGGCATAATTTGTTTCCTTTACAATAAATTGCACATTAGCTAATGCGGCTTAAGTGAACCGTTAGCTCACTTAAAAGCCCTTAAAACCCGGTGCCATAGGTTGCCCAAACACCGCATTCAAAGTACATATGATGTCCTGGATGCCATTGTCCCAATGGAGCCAAGTACGCACCATCTCTTCGTCTGACAACGTGATATAACTCATAAGTTTACCGCTGCTTTCCAGACGTTGGTGGGAACTTAATGATTGACGATCTGACCAGTTATCAATCAATTGTCCAGCAATCTGTACATTCGTGTCTCGTCTACCCGTATGAATAAACCGTAGCGTATCACGGATAAACTCCAGACTGGTGAAGTTCAGATTTGGGTTATGGCTGTTCATTTCCACCCAGTCGGTAATGGGGTACATCAAACGATAAAGGGTGGAAAGAACCTGACGTTCATATTTCCAGTCGTCGAGAGGAGTACCGTCAACCAGACGCTGATACAGACTAACAACGTCGCGATCGAAGTTCTCCTGGCGTTTTACACCGTTAACAGGAAAACCAAAGAACCCGGTACCGTATAACGTTAAAGGGACGTCACGAAGTGCACTCATAAAGCCGCCTCTTCTTTTCGTTTGATATCATAACGAAGTTTCTTCAGTCGGTCTTCGTGATATTCGATCTGCTGTTGGATTTTCGGATCGTTACCCGCATTCTGTTGCTTTTGCTTCAGCGACAAAATCCAATACTCCAACGCCTGAGCTTCTTCTTTGGCTGCCTGTAACGACGCTTCTTCACGCTCGCTGCGCCAGATACGGAAGCGATAGATAAGTGAGTTGGTCATTTGACTATCAGCCCACGAGCCCAGGCGCATCGGGTCGGTGTTACCTGCATTGTACAGACCGTTACCAACGCCGTCTTCATCAGAAACCACAACATCCGGGATTTTATCCAACCCAGCCAGGATCTGTTGTTTCTGCCCACACAACACTTCGGTGGCAACGGCGAAACCGTACATATTGGCGGTCAGGTAAGCAATCTCATTTTTGGTGAAGAATTCACCAAGTGCTTTATCACCACCCGGCATGCTTTCACAGATGACTGTTGCACGAAGCAACGTACGGGCATAGCTAACGTAGAAGCCCAGGGACTCAACAAGACGTACCAGAGCGGCTTCTTTGAAACTTAGACCGTCAGCAGCGACATCGATTTCCAGGTTTTTATTAACACGTTTAACGATTTCTGGAATCAGATCAACCGCGTTACGTAGTGCTAAGTGAACATTTTCGACCCAGCTTCCAGAGCGAACGCGGGTTAGGCGTTGATGCAGATCCTTATCAGCAAGTTTCCATAATGCGCTTTCCCCTTTTTGGAGAAGCGAAGCGGATGTCTCGTAGTAAGGAATCGCGGTGTTGTTGATTTCGTCGCGGATTGATTCAAGTGCGTCAGCAACACCGGTGCGTTTAAAAAGCGGTTTCAGGCCGCGAATGAATTCTTTAAAATCAATTGCCATGAGTGAGCACCTATGCTATTTCGAAACGGGTTACGTGTATTAACGAATCTGTGGGACGTTTCCGGTACGGAGCGCCTGGAGGATCGTCAGAAGATCGGAACCCGAGGTTGACGAACTGTTTGATTTTTCCAGTTGTTTGAAGCTTACGGTGGTCCCTTGATCCAAACTGTGGAAATAGAAGGTCACCATCTCTTCAGCTTCGTCGATGATGATCAGCTGCATTGCAAGGGCTTCAGCCATGACTTTCTGACGTGTATTGTAATCAGATAAACGACGTCCGATCTTACGCTCGATGGCTTCCTGGTTAGCCTTAGAGATGATATAGGTGGAGGCGATTGCTCCAGAAGAAGGGATCTTTGTGCTCGCTGCCGCTTTTGCAGCATTGATGCGCGCGGCATTCACCGCCTTACGGATACCCTCTTTATCCATGCGTGAGATTCGTTTGTGTTCACGAACCAAATCGCTAAGCAGGATCATATCACTCCAGAAAGATAGCTCACCGGCCATCATGCGATGCCAGCGTGCTCGCCAGGTGTTCTGTGGGCCACCGATTGCTAAAATCGATGCGAGCACTTCCGCTGGCGAACTTGCGATACGCATGCTGATGTTCAACGGCATTTTCATTGTTGCCTGACCGTCGGTCAGCGTCACCGTTAAGAACTTGCCGGTGACCGCGTTTGCATCTTTGTTCAGCAGTTCGATCGCAGCGTCGCTGGCTCCAACATCGATGCTATTTTTTTGTTTCCCCTGCAGGTTGAATCCTTTGTCGTCAAGGAAAACAAGGCTTTTGCTATCCGCACTTTCCAGTGCTAATTTAACGGCCTTATCCATCAGGTTAGCGTTACGATTTGGGTTAACACGACCCAGCGTTTTATCTACACTGATGTTACCCACCTGCATGATGGTGTTCAACGCCAGTAAATAGAACCCGGTATACATGTTTTCAGCGGTGCGCATGCAGTTGCCTAACGCATTGCGTGCGTCGCTATAATACAACTCACGTTCAAAGATCAGCGGTGCGATAACACGTGAAGGTTGTGAGAGTTCAACCAGCGAACCTGGTTGGATAAGTTTATTGACTTCGTAGACTTTAGCGATACCGGACGCAACAACGTTAACAGCGTCGGCAATTTCTGATGCTACCATATTGAAATCCTTATTTACAAATAAAGGAAAGAAAATGTCTAATTACTACGACCAAGCTATTCAAACCATTCAGGAGAATAATGCGTCGTTAACACCCGAAGCTGTGGAGGCAGCGGGTAACGCGGCGTTATTCACCGATTCGGATTGGGCAATAGCGCGGAAGAATATTCGTACCAGTGTCGGTCAAGGGACATACGAGGACAGTATCGCCAGACGGTATCGGAATGTGTCACCTATTCCGGGTAACAGTCCGATTCCGATTAACCGCGATCATGCCGGTATTACCTTCTTTACACGACCTAATTTACATCTTACCGACGCGAACTTAAAACGAGATCGACGTTTGTGGTCGTTACGCACGGATAACCCTAACAGCATTCAGGCTGTTGTCCGTGACTACTTGGACCCTGTGGGTGCCAGAAAGCGAAACCATCGAGGACGTGCCATCGTCGATGAGCGCAATCCATTCATAAGTATACTGACGGATAACCTGACGGATATCAGCGGTTTCAATGACATGGAAATGCAGGTTTACCAGGGTAAACCGGGATTACGCCAAGAAACCGTTGTGATGGCCGACGGTTCGGTAGATATGTTCCAGCCCTATAACCTGAACGCGACGTTCAAGAACATCATGGGTAACCCCATCATGTTCCTTCATTATATTTGGTTGATTTACATCGCAGGTGTGCATAATGGTGAACTGACGCCAAGCCCTCAGGCCATCATCGATAATGAAATGGATTACTGGACAAGATGCTATCGTATCATCCTAGATCCGACTGGGATGTATGTTCGTTATATCTTCGCACCGACCGCGATGTTTCCTGTTGGGCTACCGATTGGTAATATGGCTAACTACAGCGTTGACAAACCCTTCACGCAAGATAACGAACGTATCACTATTCCATATCAAGCGGTTGGCAACAACGCGTTCGATGAGATTCTGAAGGATGAATTCAATCGACTTGTCCTGATGTTCTATTACGGTGAGAACGATACCCGTACGTTCCTTGAAGATGAGGAGTTGGTACCTATCTCACCCTACGAGCGTCGAATCATGTCGTATCGTGTTGATATGTATCCGTTCATTCATCCGTTAACCTCAGAGCTTCTCTGGTTCGTACCCGCTGATGATTACAACGAATTCTATCTGGACCTCGAACCGTCAGCGTTACCACCGGATACGTTCAGTCGCGATCTTGTCCGTACCACCATTCCGCAAAATTACGAGGGATAATAAATGAGCGTAACCAACAAAGATCTTGCTGAACAGCTCAATCGCTACATGCTTTCACCTATTGAAATGCAGGCTGTTGCAAGCGATATGATCCGTTTGGCTTCTGACGGCGAGTTAACCTTGGTTGATCCCAGCTGTCCGTTTGTCTATCTGCTGGAGGTTGCAACGGCAACGGCGGCGAACCAGAACGCACGGGATGAATCACGTGTTCGCGAACTGTATCCGAAACTTGCAACGAACTGGAGCCAGCTCTATCGTTGGATGTATGATGAGTCGTACGTCGGTCGTTTCGCGATGCCAGGTAAAACAGAAATCATTTATTCGTTAGGGTACCAGGAAATCCTTGATCGCGCTGTAGAAATTCCAAACACCGCCGCCTCCGACGATTTAAGCCGTTCCTACAGCCGTAAGTTAGTGATACCGCGTACAACGGCGTTTACGGTAGCCGGAATGGATTTCGGATTGCATTACCCCATCGAAATCCAAGTGCAAGCGCATGACCAGATACGTGCTGTTTATAACACCGATAATATCAGCCCGTTGCAGACCTTAGAGAGTAACCAGGTTGAATACGGGGTTGTTCGCGTAAAAGCGGGTAAAGTGTTGGTTATGCGTATCCCGCTGTTCCAGTTTAAAACACTGGTAAAAGATGTGCCGTTTAACAGCATTCACGGGATGAACAGCAGCATTACCTTCGAAGATCAGTTTTACCATTGTCGTGCGTATATGTCGTCGGATAACGATACCTGGACGGAGATAGCGACAACACACAGTCAGCAGATCTACGATCCGTTAACACCAACCATCGCGTTACAAGTAGAAGGGAATAAACTTAACTGGCGTGTTCCTGAAATTTATTTGTCTCAAGGCACGATGGATAAAAGCACCATTCGACTTGAGGTGTTGACGACGAAAGGGAAAATCAGCGTCGACCCATCCGATTACGATGTGACCGATTGGAAAGATAACTACATCGATTTATCACCAAAAGCTGAACAGAAATACAGTGCGCCGTTAAGTGCGTTCAATATTAAAGGGATTTATAGTGAAGGCGCGTTGTCGGGTGGACGATCTGCGTTAACGTTCGAGGAACAACGTGAACGTGTTATGGCAGGCGTGAACAAAACCAAGATACCGATCACGGGTACGCAGGTAGAGCTGGTGCTTCAAGACGCGGGTTACGGGATGGTGACCACCATCGACAACGTAACCAATCGTTCGTTCCTGGCAACCCGAGATTTACCGCAACTGAGCGACAGCGTGCCTCAAGCGGGTTCGTTGATGGGGTCTTTCTATACTTCAGCTGCTGCGTTGGTGAAAAGTAAGTTTGTCGCTGATAACGGCGATCGCATTACGATTAAACCCGATTGCTTGTATCGTGATAGTAACGGAAGCATTACGTTGTTGCCGGACGATGAAATCGATCGAATTAACGCGAGTGATTCGGACACTAAGCTGAATGCGGTAAACAATGCCATGCTTTGCTATAGTCCGTTTCATTACGTATTAGACACATCAGGTGAGTTTGACATCCATGCTTATTACTTGGATAATCCTAAAATCGGCACGCAGGCTTTCCTCGACGCGAACGAGACAATCCCGTTAACCGCCATGGTGACCGGATACCGTCTGGATCGTATTGCTGAAGGATATCGCCTGAGCCTCATTGTAGAGGGTAACGACGCATGGAAAGCGCTCGACGATAAAAACGTGCATGTTCAGCTAGGGTTTAATCCGCGGGGTGAGGGTGACTACGCTACGATGTTAGCGTCGCCTACAACCGATGAGCGGGGTCGTCGTTTGTTCACCTTCGACATCACCACGAACTATGATTTTACGCGTATCCTGTCTGACGATTCCACAGCGTATGAACCGTATATCGCGTTGACTTCGTTCTCGATGTATGAATCAACACCACGGGATTATTGGGCATCATTACAGCAGTATCTGGAAATCTTCCACGTGGTGACGGATTACGCGCCTGAAGACGTCGATGGTATTTTACACAGTGCTTCCGATAATTACCTGGTTAAGAAACTCACGCTTCAAAACGGGTATTGTTTCTACCGTGAGCGTCTTACCGCAACCTTTGGTTATGATCTGGATGGTCTCTGGATGCGTTCTCGTACGGTGGCCTCGGAGATCACGTATAAGCGTTATACCGAGAACATTCCGTGGTTGTACGAAGAAGATATTCCAGCAACCGATGAGACCGGTTCTGTTATCATTGAACAAGGTGATGATGGTACATTATCGGTTAAATATCTGCACCGTAAGGGAGATCCGAAATTAAACAGTGATGGAAGCCAAGCATATCGCTACCTGAAAGGCGACATCATGAAAGATAATTACGGTAATCCGATCCCTGCCGATGAACGTGAGGTTCTGCGTAACCTGGACATGTTCTTTATTGATGCGTCGTATCTGTTAGCGAACGATACAGACGTGATTGCGTATCGTAATGCGATCCCTACACAGCTTATCGAGTGGATCCGGAATGATATCAGCATGTTCAGGAATTTCTGTTATGAAGAAACAGAGATTTCGCTGTATCCTAAACAATCGCTGGGGTATGTGGATGTTATTGTGGAAAACGGATTGGAAACAACGCTTCCTGCTGCCCTATCGTTCAACGTGACGCTTTACTTACCGGCTAAGCAATACGCTGACTTGGATTTACGTCAAGTCCTTCAAGCGATGGTGTCGAAAGTCATCAATGAGTGCTTGACATCCCGTACAGTGGCTAAAGCAGAAATGATCGCGATGATTCGTGAGGAAGGAGGTGACGATATCCTGAACGTTGAAATCGATGATTTTGGACCAGGTAAGAACCTCAGTGTTTATACGGCGAAGAACGATGGCGTTCGTTGTGCTGTGAAGAAAGAGCTTTATGTGAAAGCGGATGGTATCTTGTCCGTACGCGAAGCGATTGATGTGGGTTTTGTGAAACACGCACAAAGCAACAGCACCGCGTTAGCGCAAGGTCTTCGGATCTAAAAACAAAATAGCAAGTACATAACCCTCCTCCAACCCGTAAGGGAAGGAGGAGGGAATATGTTGTTATCTTACGTTAGTGCTATTCTGCTGTTCGCTGAACCAACCATAAACCTTGAGATCGGTACCGTATTTCAATGCGATATACGCGTTCAGTGCGGCACAGAACAAAGACGCGAATGCCCATACCAGCGAAGGATCGACATCTTCCGTTACCGTCACCAGGGTAGCCTCTGGTTCCCATGACGGAGAACTGTCTGTAAACGTCGTGAACCATGCCCGACGTTGTTCTTCAGTGGTAAAGTCGCTATGAGGTTCCAACGCTTCTTTTGCCAAACGTCGATATTCGGTCATATGAATTGCGAGAGCCGCTGAGCTATCATATTTGCATTCATAGTTCGGATCAACAGCACAACAGAGTTCTGCGGAATCCAACAAAGCAAGCGCTTGTTTGATGCTGTCGGTGGTGCCTGCACTATAAAGCTCGATAGACTGCGAAAGCTTTTCACAGAACGCATTTAACGCGGTAGGATCGGATACCTGAAGGTCAAGACCTAATGTCCACGGATAGTTACTGAACACACCCGTAAACTGCGGCATAACACCCAACAGATGTTGTCCGATTACAGCACGGTTATAAGTAGCCCGATTATAGACTTGAAACGCGGCCTCCAATGCTTGGTTATAATGACGACGAAGTTCGTCACGTGTGTTGCGGAATCTGTTCGCCGCGAGACTCGTGGCTGCGACGCTACAAACATCGTAACCGGTGGACGAGAGCACAACATCGTTAAGATCGAACGCTTCCTGTTTCAACGATCCATTAACAGCTACCGCTTCGCTGTTCGCTTTATCGACAACCGTACTCAACGCGTTGATATAACGTTTAGCGCGGACTTCCAACCATTGTGCGATGCCGAGAATATCTACCGCGGCTTTAGCAAGATCGCGTGCGTTCACGATTTCGTTCTTCAAGGCACCCAACCCTTTATTCTCAGGCGAAGAGGCTTGTTGACGAATCATGCTGTTTAACATGGTAAGCAGATTATCCAACTCATGTCCGCTGACCTTGTTACGCGCATCGGTAATCGGCCCTTGCAGGAATTTACGGCAACCATCGTTGTATCGAATCAGTTTATCCACATCGATCGACTCGTTAGTGGATTCCTTGAACTGATTCTTCAATTCTTCACGGTAATCATGAATTTCACTTGCGAGATTATCGACAGTAATACCATCATGTCCGAGAAGAACTTTATTGAAGTTACCTTTCTCGAATGCAAGAGCAAGACCTTCACGAATCTTAGCGAGTTTATCCTGATCGAGTTCGCGACCGTTTGATAACTCTCTCACTTCCGAGCTGATTAATGCTGCAACGTTACCCAGATTGTCGGTAACCCCTTTGAATGTCCCCGACCAAATCGTTCCCGCCTCAGCATATTTCGCAATGGTCTGAATACCGACGGTATGCAACGACGCTAAACGTTTCTTCGTTCCTTCGGTAAGCAGTGCGTCTTTAGCTCGCGTAAGCTGGCTGTTATTAGCTTCCGCTTGTTGAATCGCTGCTTTCGCATTTCCATTACGCCAGCTCTTAACCAACCAATCAACCAAACGTTTTAGGATGTTGACGGTATATTCCATCGTCCGCCGTAACGTCTCCCACGCGCTTTCAGCGGTATAAATGCCGTACCCTTCCATCTTCAACGCTTTCAAGCTTGTTTGACGTGCCAGCCATTCTACCGTTGCAGAGCAAACGTTTACTAATGCTTCCAGGTAGTTGTAATAGACGTCTGTTGCCGACGTTTCGTTGAACTTTGAATGCAGATAGAACTGATCGTAAAGTTCGTCGTCATCACCGAAGGCATCATAGTTCCACAGTTCTGTATCACAACCTGTACCGCAGAAGACGTCAGCTGTCGTAAACTCTTTAAGCGCTTTAGCTGCGTCATTTGTCAGGAATTTACCTGTTTCAACTACATCGTCGATATTAAGCTTGGGGAGTTCGTCGGTGACCGGCTCTTCCAACATCAACATATTGAAGAATGTGCTGTACTTGTATCCGAGCCATTTTGGATAGTTGCTTTCAGGGATCGTAGACAACGGCTTGATTTTCTTGGCTTCAGCCAACGTGTCTTTTGCGACCTGATATTGGTTTTCCCCAGCCTTGACGCGACGTAATGCTTTTTCTTCCAACTGCTTGAGCTTGGCATGGCGTGCTTGTGCTGGAGCTTCAACAAGTTTTTGTACCGACCGCATTGTTGAAATCGCTTCTTTTAATACGATCATCGGCATACGAACTTTACCGTCGTCGAAACTAAGAGCGCGAGCGACACGTTTACTTACGACAGGCTTATCATGGATATTTCGTTCCACCCACGATTTGTTTGCGTAAGTTTGAGCGATCTGCTGTTGGATATTTTCAAGGTATTTCCAGCCGTTGGAAGCTTTGTTATCCAGAAGCGGATTCGGTCCCTTCTTATCGAAAAGTTTCAGAATCGGACCAAAGAAACCTTCCTGTACGAGTTCGATACGCGTGTATCCGTCAGCCGCTTCGATTTCTTCTTGGGTTTTGTCCCAGAGCTGTTCACTACGGACAGCAGCAGCTGTTTCAGCTACCGACATAACCAGCTCGGCAACAACTTCAGCGCAGGTCAGTACGGTACGCACGCATTGCAGTAGCATACGCTGGTAAACGATACGGGCGTTTTGTAAACGTGCGATAACCGCTAAATAACCGATATTGTCAAGACGTTCGTCGGCTTGAGCAGAGTCAACACGTTCTATCAGTTGTTTAACCAACGCGGCTGTTTCCGGATAATCGTTCACGACGTCACGCATAATTCGTGATGCGAAAACCGCGGTACCTAAAACGTTAAGAAGTATTTTACCATCCCATTCTTTTGGTGTCGCTACCGATTCGGTAGGGATGAGATTTCCCGCTTGGTCGAAGTACGGCATAAGGACATTGATATCCGTAGACGGTACTGCGGTGACTGCGTTGTACTCTTCATCCGCACCATCGTCGCCGGACGGTTGTAAAGCGAGTGCCTGTTCAAGGATTTTGCGGTCGACGGCATAAAGCGCTGACAGGGCCTGTGTTACCGCAACCAGATCAACAACCGGTGACCAGAGCTGTGCGAGTTTATCCTCGTATTTCTGTATGGCAATAACGAGGTCTTCTTTTACGTCAGGATGATTGATTAAACCACCCAGCGCTTCATGGATTGCAGAAAAACGTTCAGAATGTGCTTGAGTTAATGCGACAAAATCGTCAACGTACGATGCATTTTCTTCAAGGCGTGCAAGTTCCTGCTCCAGGAGATCTTTTACTTGCGTGGCGGATGCGTTTCTCAACTGTTCCCCGATAATCGCAATGGCTTTATCGACAACACGACAAGCCTCATTGAACCCGGTCGTTGATGGTAACTCGGTCCATAATGCCAGCGGCTTCCCTTCCATTGCGTCAGGAAGGGAGTACGACAACATTGTTAGTTGCTGACGCGATACCTGTTTATCACGATGTAGCGTTTCTTTCAACGCCAGAAGCTCATCAAGACCCACACTGCTGGGGATCGTGGGATGTGATACAGCGTTGATGTTTTCTGCTAATGACTCAAGAACCAATAAACCATTTTCAGCGGAAGATAACCCTGCTTTAAGGTATTTGTTCATAAAACACTCCGTTGACCTAGGTGGAGGCCAATAACCTCCACCTAGGGTTGAACAACACGTACGGTTATACGGTACGCACGATCACGCTAATTTACCGAAACCGGCTTTCTGTAGTTTCTCGTTGATCAGTTTTGCTTCAGCGAAAACATAATCACGATATGCAGTAACTAACCCATCCACCCGTGAACGCAAGGCTTCTTCGAAGCTATACCACGCAGCGATTTCACGAATCTGTGCGTTGATATAATCAACGGTTGAGCGAAGCTCGGTTGCATTTTCTTGCGGGATGGCTTTCACCTGGCGAGCAACGTCATTTAAGCGACGGAACTGTGTTTCGATTTCTTTAAACTTACTGTCGGCAAGTTTGCTGAATTCGTCACCGGAACGAGTAAATAACAGATAGCTGTTGCCATCAAGTGCGGTCGCTAACTGCTGAAGTACATTGGTGTCCGGATACACAGGAGTACCGCTTTGCAATACTTTCTCACCGAATTCCGCGAAGTCCTTCGGCGGTAAGTGCGCAGACGTTGTCAATTCGTTGAAACGGAAAGTCAGCGAACTATCATACAACATCCGGTACGCTTCCATGCCCTGTTTCATGGTACCAGCCAGGTTAGCCAGACGCGGAGCAATTTCACCCTCTTTAGCGCGTTTCTGGTCTTCTAACGCCCCTTCCAGTTCTTTGCACTGGTCATTCAGATACACGATACGATCGGGACGCAGACGACGCATCTCACGAAGAATAGTATCCAGCTTACCTTCCTGGAAATAACCTAACGTTAAAGACGTACACGCTTGTTGAAGACGATCGAACACCGGTAAGGTTACCATCTCTTTACGGATACCATCAACAATCGCAGAAACAGCCGACAGTTTCTGTTCTGTAGTTAGTGGAACGTCAGAGACCGATTTGCTGGGCGCACCAACAACGTTACGCATTGCATCGGTATCCTCGGTTTTATCAACCTCTTTACGAACATTCTCATCGGGAACATAAACGTTCGCATTACGTTTCGCCTGTTTGATGGCATCGCTGGCCGCTTTTTCGGTGGCTGCTACGCTATCGGCACGTTTCTTCAAGAGTTCGATAATCCAAAGCAACAGACGACGAATCGCAGTGTAGGCTGTCGTGATGATGACGCCGATAACAGCCATCTTCATGATACCGAACGATTCCATGGTCGGCTCTAACGCCTGGTCAGGCATATACCGTTCACGCAGCTCCAGATAGATCTGCTCATCCGGTTTGCTGATCTCACCACGATGCGAAGTCCGATAGATGGCTTCATCAATCTCAACAAGATCTTTGCGCGCCTGACGGTCGGATTCTGTTAGATAAGCACAACCGGATACATCGTCTTCAAAGCTTAAGAATTTGAAAAAGTCCGTAACGTCGATCTTGATTTTCTTCGCGTCGTTATCGACATCGATAAAATCTTTTTTCTGTGCTTGATATTCCGCTTTGATGTTGTTCATCGGCTTCAACGCATGTTCTTTTAATGCCTGTACGATCTGTTTCCAGTCAGCGTCGCGCTCAAGGACAAGGAAGTAATTCTTGAGTTCAAAAGCACGATAGCGCGCAACGAGCTGTTCTACCTGAATGTGAGCGAGCTGTACGTCCATCAGCCAACGCGACATCGCTGAAATCAAACGGCTATACGCAAGCAGCGTTTGATACGTCAGCTTCATGTGCTTTTCATACAGCTCGATATCGACGTCTTGAATATCAGCCGTTGGGTTCATTTCCTTCGTTGCTTTGAAGATTTGTTCGGCTTCATTTAAAGTCTGTTCGAATTTGACTTCATTAAACGTGTCAAACGGTTCAGCCAGCTCCGTCATTCGATCGTGAAGTTCACGAACCCAGGCTTCTTTATTGTTGCGAATAGCTGCGTCATCGTGGAGTTCGGTTTGATGTTTCTGCACCCATTCTTCGACGATATCGGCAGCAGCAACAATTCCTGTATCATCGGAAACTAACGGGACAACTCCGGCGAGTACGCCCGCACAAGCCGGGGTTTTCCAATAATCGTTCAAGCCGTTTCTGAATTCAACGATGGACTGTATGTTTGGTACCGTGTCCAAAAACGTACTACCGTTACGACTCATCGTTGTTACGATATCGGCGAATTCCTTTTGCTTAGCGGTAACAAAAGGAACCAGAATCATAAGCCATTCAGCAACCGACTTCGCTTTTTCTTTCAGGTTCTTGTCAGCGATTTCTTTAAGGTTTATCGCACCACCATAACCCGCAAGCTCTTTATATACATCGCTAAGGGTCATCTGTTTATCCAGCATTTCTTTGAAACGTGGATAGTCAGCACCTAACGCATCGACAATATCGTTGATTACGTCATCGGTTGTTGCAATAAACTTCTTCGTATCGACGTTTGAATACATCCAGACGTATCGTACCGCTTTCTTGATTCCTGCAAAGATGAACGCCCAGATACGTTTGATGAGTTCCCAGACTTTCTTCGCACCATCAACAAACAGTTTAGAGACTTTAGCAACGAATCCTTCCTGCACCAACTCAACGCCGTTACGTGATGGGATTTCCGTGAAGAAAGCATCCGGCAGTTGTTTCGGGAATGCATCGCCAAGACGCATACGCAGTTCAGGCACATCGGCACGAGAAATACCACGCGTCGTTAGTTGCTCGTGAAGACGAACGTTTTCTTCACCAGAGGCTACGAATTCGTTAACATCGAAGGACACCATTGCTTCCTGATCTTCGGTGGTAACGACGCTTGAACCATCGCTGGTTTGGATGTCTTCGTCAGGGAATGCCATGAGCATACCGTGACGCATTTCAACCACCCCGTAATCGGTTGCTAAACCGAATTCGTTGTGATCGGGGGTAATAACTGGGATACTCATGCATTCTCTCCTTGCAGTGCGTTAGCGAAAGCCGTTGCGAGTTGCGCGACCAGCTTAGGATCAACACCTTCGATAACGTCAGGCAGCCCTGCGGTTTCTTGGTCACGAACAGCGGAGGCTAATAACAGCATGGTTTCAGGTGCGGTTGGCTCATGCACCATGCGGTAACGCAGGCACCAGAAGTAGCGGGCAACGTCTAACGCATCAGCCAGCCCAATAACCAGTACCTTGTTCAGCTTATCCAACCCGTCACGGATTTTAGGGAGATGTTCACGAACGAAGATGCTATCCGCAGTCAGATCTTCTTTTTCAGCGAATACCGGCATGCTGTAACCGGCGATGTAACCTGCGGCAATACTTAATGCGCGGGTCTGTTGTTCGGCCGGGAAGTCACGTACCAGGTCTTTCAGCTGAACGGCGAAGTCAGAAATATTCATGTTAAATTCCTTTATAGTAGAAGGTGAATTAGGTTACGCGACGACAGAGTCGAGTTTCGCTGACACTTTGAACAGATCGTTGTTCATTGTGGAAGAAAGGACTTGTTGAATTTCTTCCTGTTTAACGGCTTTACGAACCCCAGGGCGAAGGATAAGCGTAACCATCTGTGAGAAGGTACGGTTATTGTTCATCGCACTCAGTGTTTCATCGATTGTTTTGATGGTATCCAACGTCATGGAACGAACGTCGCTTGGGACATCACGATCTTTCAGACGTATGATTAAATCTTGTTTGATTTTACGGAATCGTTCCATGTCGTTATCGTAAATGCTGTATGTTGGATCTAACCAAACAGAAAGCGCGGTTACGGCCACAACAACCAACACACCGATAGCGCCAACAGAAGCTAAACCTATCGCCATCATAGAGGCTATAGTAGCATCCATGATGAAGGAGAGCCAGAACATCGTTTTAGACTTCATGGAGTTGGTACCATAAAGCCGAAACATTTTAGCAAGCCCGCTAACAAGATACTCCCCACCACCATGACGCGTAGCGAACTGATCAGCCATGAAATCGGAAGCAACGTCAGTGTATCGTCCCGCATTGTTTACGTTTCTTAACCGCATTGCTTTGTTAGAAACATAAACCGTGTACCAGACACTACCGTCGTCTGAGTCGCTGATTTTGTTTACATCAACGTTCGTATCCAGCGTTTTGTTTAACGCTTTAGCCAGTTCGATACGTTTTACTTTATCGGTTGTTCCCAACAGTTCACGCTGTACGGTCATGATCGAAGCTTCGACACGAACCGTTTCCGATAATGTTTCAAGGAAAGTAAACGCGTGACCGATTTCATGCAGCATTATGGCTGCTTTTTCTTCCGGAAGAAATGGCTCTGTCGCTGTTAGCAACTCATACGTGATGGCAGAACGAATCTTCAACTCTTCAAAGATCCCGTAAACACGACCTTTTTCTAAATCGACATAACCGACAGGCGTATCTTTAATCTTCTTAAGGAGCGCGACACCATCGACACCACGCATCCATAATCGATGATAGTCTGCCATGATTGTGTTGTTTGTCGAAATATCCGGTGGGTATACGTAGGCATTCATCTGACCCATTTTCACGTCAACCGAAAATTCGATATTCAACCCAGTATAGCGTTTAACCATCTCGGTTAAATGACCGTCCTTGAAAACGTTTAAAACATCTTTTTTATCCAGTCCTTGTTTGCTTCTGAAGAACTCGGTCATCTCCTTGAACAAAGAACCATCTTGAAATTCGATGGCTTCCATCGTTAATTCGTCATGACCATACACGCGTTGTAGTAATGACATTTTACACTCTCTAAATTTACGTAAATTTAAGGGTTCATGGATCGGCTGGCCGCACCAATCACGATGTGTTCGTTGCTATGCAACGGCATTCATAGAAATACCTTTTGACGGTAACAATACCTTTCACGCCTCAAGCAATAAGAGGGGTCGGTTAAAAACAACAGAACGTGGAGATGATATAGAAATTCACCTTTTAACACTTATTACGAGTTTATCAAGTCATGAGCGAACAAGAACGAAAACCTAAGAAGAAACTGCTCGGTATTCAATGTCGACACATCAGTTATAACGAAGCGAACGACGGTAGCAAGAACGACCTCATGATCGCAAAAGAGATCATGTTCTTTGATGATAATACGCACGCAACGAACCTTCGATTCTTCGAGAATTACAAACGTCCATTTTGGGTGACGGTAGAGAGTAAACGTAAGAATAAATATAAAAAGGAAAGCGAGAAGCTCTCGCATGTACGTCGCTATGATGTCCGTCAAAGTGAGCTGGTTGATAAAATCAGTTCGGTGCTTTATAAAAGACGTGCTGATGATAACACCCGCTTACAACAGCTCGCACGGAGTCCATACCTCTACGGAACGGACGTTAGCGCCAGCTGTTATTTAAAAACCCAATACAATACAAAATGGCCGGAATACACCGATAAATTACCTGCCACCATCGCATGTTTCGATATCGAAACCGACGTTGTCCACGGGCACGGTAAGATCGTTTGTATGTCTATTACAATGGGATACAATGCGATACTTTGCTATACCAAGGACTTTGTTGGTCATATTCCGAATGCGATTGAGAAAACCCACGAGAAGATTCGATATTACCTGGCCGAACGTCTGAACACCAAAGAGGATCCTCATGCGTTCGAAAAATATCATTACGATGTTCGAATCGTAGAAAGCCCGGCACAAGCGGTCATCCAATGCATGCAGAAGGTTCACGAATGGCAGCCGGATTATCTCCTTGGCTGGAATATCGCGTTCGATATTCCACGTATGCTCCAGGCATTGAACGAGGAAGGGTATCGTCCCGAGGATGTTTTCTCCGATCCTCGCGTACCCCCTAAGTATCGTATTGCTCGCTGGGTACCACCGAAGACCGACAAGGTATCTGCTTCAGGTCGTAAAACCAACCTTACCCTTGAGCAGACCTGGCCGATGTTTTATACGATGGCTACATACCAGGTTATGGATGCGATGTGTGGTTATAAGTTCGTTCGTTTAGGAAGACCGGATGAAGGACGTTATTCACTCGATGCGGTGTTAGAGCGTAATAAATGTCATACGAAATTAAAAGCGATTCCTGGTACAGAAGGGTTCACGGAGCTCGCCTGGCACGAAGAGATGCAAACGAACCATCAAATCGACTACGGCGTATATAACCTTTGGGATAACCAAGGTATTGAGGCGTTGGACCAGAAAACAAAAGACTATTCGATGACCATCCCTATCCGTTTAGCGGCGTCGGATTTGAAAGATTTCAGTTCTAACCCTAAGCGTATCTGTGATAAACTTTTCTTCGTTTATCTTAACCGTGGGGAAGTCATGGGATGCACCGCCGACGACATGACCCAGGAAGAAGATAAATGGGTTATCTCACGAACCGGACATATCGTCACATTACCGTGCGATCTCATGGCGGACAACGGCATTCATCTCTTCTGGGATATGCCTAATCTGAGAAGTTATATCCGTCTATTCGTTGCAGACCTCGACATTAGCAGTTCATACCCAAATGGGCAGATACTGCTCAATCTATCCAGAGCGTGTGTTTTTCGTGAGCTCTCACGCATTGAGGGCGTCTCTGACTATCAATTCAGGAAGCTAGGTATCAACTTTATTACCGGAGGTAAAACGAACGCGGTAGACTTCTGTAGAATCGTTTATAAAGCACCATCGATGTTCGAACTCTTAGAACATTTCGATGCGACGCGTCCAATGGGACAAGCAAAATCGATCGAATAAATTAGAATAATATTATCTCTCCCTCCTATTACGAGGAGGGAGGGTGATTTTATGCCGCTAAACCGTATAATAATTACGAGGTTTATTTGATGAAAATATTCCCTAATTGGAAAGAAGAAGTTATTGCGTTGGTGAATAAGAACAACGGGTTGTCTCTAACCGTTGATGATGTATCATTCTCTTCTGTATCCCGCGAGGATGGATACGTTAAAGCTGAAGTCATCCCCTTACCAGATTCCCGCTATTACAGTCGAGGTAAGGTTAGTGTTCTCTATGTTCCACGCGATCTAGCTAAAAACTTCACTGGGATTCCGTTACGGGTTATTGTGCAGGAGGATACTACTGTACGTAAACTGGTAGAAGATATCAGTTTACGTTACGGAATACCGTTCGACTATGCTGTTGACTTCACAGAAGAACAGTTGAACAAAACCGTAACATTTACTGATGCGGGTATCAAAGATGTCACTGTCCCTGCGGCAGAAACGTCCTATGTTTGGGTTGGCAATTTAGCGTTCAGCGTAGCTAACGATACGCTGGATCTGGTCAACCTTATTAAGAATACCGCTATCACGAATCTGAAGTATCTGGTTGATAATGAACAGAAGGCTGCTATCCAGCTCGCTACACTGTCCTTAGACTGGGTTAATACATTTAAGGAGGATGTTCCCGATTTAAGCCCAGGAGACAAATTACCAGAGACGGTGGTTACGAGCATCGTTAACCGTTTGGTGAAAGAGGCGGTTATTCCTGAATCAGAGAAGGACGGAGTCAAGACCCTTCTGTTGAATGCCCCGTATGTCGAAACCACGGAACTGGATGATAAAACCAAATTGGTAAAATTCGATCGAGCGGAGGTTGATATAACTGGATGGGATGGTACTCCGATGTTTATGTTCGGAGATGCTCCACTAACACCGATCAATCTTGCCACAATTCTTCCTACCGAAGCGGATATTAACGGCATCGAAAGTGGCTACGGGATGGTTGTAGAATTACGAAATGGTGCGGCGGGTTGCGCATACGTTGATCTCGTTGGGTTATTTGCTCCAGATGGGCTGGATGGCGTTGCGACAAAAGAAGCGTATGCAAAACCCTTCTTACGTCGCTTCCTTGCGTCGAAATATCCGACCGATGATGATATTGCTACGGCAGCTAAAATTCTACGTCGTTGGAACAACGACAATATCGAAGTGAAGACATCAACTACGTTGTTGGATACCGGCGAGCAAATTTACCGTGTAACCATGACAGGTAAGAATGCGCTAACGGGTACGGTAGGAATCGCGTTCAAGGAGAAAGCAGTTCCTGAGGATAAGACCATTTCAGTGGCGACGGCAGCAACATTTAATCCGGTAGCAAGCAACTTCACGAAACCGGAGAGCTTCCATGTCTTCGCTAAAACCATCGACGATGATACGGCATTAAGCGTCATCGGTAATATGTTCAAGTGGGCGGATGGTAAACTTGTCGAACAGGACGGATTGGAAAGACAGCTATATCCTGTTATTGGCGGTAACGTAATCGCATACATCACGAACCCTCGCACAGGCGTCATTGTTAAATTAGTCGCATCGTATTCAATGACTAACTACGCTGCGTTTCAATCGCCGGATTCACCGGAACCTGGACGCGTTTATGTACATCTTGATGCGTTACCAGCGGGTATCATAAAGGACATGTTCCAAGCGTTAATGCCGGTTATTGGTGAAACCGGATTACGTTCGGTTACAGATGAGGATGGATATCCAATTGATGGAAACCATTATAATACCACAACTTGGGGCATTAAAACCTATGTTGATCGTTTCGGTTTTGTGGATCTTGATACCGATAAGACGAGTTTCGGAAAGGCCTGTCAGTTCATGGGAATGGAGGTAGGTTCGCTACAGGGTTTGTTGCGCGTCAAACTGATTGAAGGGAATGTCGCATTTGTCATGACCAACCACGTACGCATTACCGACAACGACGATTGGACTGAGGAGAACCTTGAAGAAGGGTTGCGTGTAAATAAGCTTGAAGTGGTATTCAAGGATTGTCTGCCGTTGGATATTGCTACCGTAAAAGCCGATCCAAGCAAGATGGAGGTTGTGTTCAGCACCCAGTCAGCGTATACCAGTTTCTGTAAAGAACTTGAAGATGGGACACCAGAGCTACGTTATCTGGCGCGATACTACAGTCAGGATGCAAATGCGTCTCTTGACGGAGGTCAACGTCTGATGCATGCGTTGGTTAGCCACACCTCATTGCCGGGTTGCGATCCAGCTATCAACACGTTCACCAAGACAGTTGATGATACATCGAATGCGGTATACACGATCACCAGCGGTCTTTTAACTGGATTCACTATTAAGTTTAAAGCCACAGCGTAAAAAAAAACACATGCGAAGCCCCTCCCCCTGGCGGAAGCCGGAGGGAGGGGTGGAGGTTTTATGTGTTTTTAATTATTGTTGATGGGGTTATCGTCCGGCTTATATTCAATGCTGTAGGCGACGTAACGGTCTGTCGTATGGACGACAAGCGAGATAGGAAAATCATAATGCATGGTTTTGTCTCGAACGAGCTGGGTAAAGAGATCCATATAACGGATTAAGTCTTCACTGGTGTAATCAGAAGGGAAGAAGACATCGATGGTTATTGAATCTTCATAGAGGCGTATGACCAACTTATCCAGAAGGTCGGTATATTGGTTAGCCGGGGTGACGTCCAGCTCACAGATGTCACGATCTCCTTCGTCTCGTGATACCCACATCATGGCATCCTGTAATGAGGTTTCAAGGATCTCGAAAATGCATTTTGCTGTAAGTCTTAGTTTATTTGTTACGTCATGGTTAGGTGAATAATGGTCACGGATGTTTTTCACTGCGTCTTTGATAGAGAAAGTCATCATTGATGCTCCTTCAAATGAAGTTAAGCTGCGCGACTGTCGAAACGAGTTCGCTTGTAAAGCAACGCTTACCGTCGGGATTTACCGTGTGGGTAAGTTTACAAACCTTAGCGGCTGGGTTAGCGCCGATGACAAGGACGGTCGTCATATCGAACAGTTCCACACGTTGAAGAAATGCCGTATCGGCTACCTTCTGTAAACCGGTTGCTTCAAAATCGATGTGGTCGTTAAGAGGCACCAATTGGATTTCAATACGTTCTTTGAAAAGTTTAAACGTTACTGAAAACCGATGAGGTTCGGCATTAAGCCATAAAGGTCCACGTTGGAAGTGCTGATATGCTTCATTCGCGGTGTTCTCGAAAACCCAGCAGTCGTGGACAAGAGAAGCCTCTTGTAACGATGATTCCAGGTAGTCAAATACCTTGTTTATCGTTTTCTCAAGCATAGGTGCTAGTGAACCAGGGTATCCGGCAAATGCTGCTTCGGCAATCGATTTTATTGATACGATGTTGTTCTGACTCATTTCTTTATTCCTTGTTGGCTTCGTCAATGCACTTGGTGTCGTAAGACAAATGCTGAATTAATTTTCTAGGTTCGATGAAAATACGACATGTGATAAACACATCAGGGTCGTATTTTTCCACGCAACGCGCAAAGGCTTGTTTTGCGGCGTGACGCATCAACACTAATTCCCGATCGTTCATCTCATCATCAAATTCGATATGTATCGTGATTTTATCGGGAAATAAATAGATAGAGTAATCGCTACCAATACCGTCGTCGTCAAAGCGATAATCGTTGTGGTAATGGTGAAGTTTACCTTCGTGTACCGTCTGGTACCACCCGACGATACTATCAAGACCCATACCCAGGCGTCCGAATGCCTGATTAATAATATCTTCGACGACGGATGCGGGTGTGGGGCCATTGAACAATCTATCCAGACGTTTTTTCATCGATTTGTCAGTTTTCACATTCATCGATTCTGTTCCTATTATAGTCAGTATAAATCCTCCTTCCCAGGCCTTGATGGCTAGGGAAGGAGCTATGTGGGTTATTTATGCTTCGTTGTCAACTAAAGGTTCTGTATGTTTCTTACCGTCGATGTGCCAAATGAGACACGCTGGATAGAGGTTAACATCTAGAGAGCAGGGGAGGCCATATTTCTCTTCCAGTTCGTAAAGACGTTCAGCGAGCCGCTTCCGTCCGTCATCATCGTTTTGCAATGCGTGATGGCCGAATCGTTGCTGGTCGTTCTTTACATACGCCTCGAAAAGTATGTGTTGTTGAAAAACGATGATTCTTACACCTTCAAGTATGTCGGTGTCGAGCATGCGAGAAAAACTCATGCATGCCTCTGATGCCGAAGACGAGTTTTCCTCTTTAACAATATCAATCATCGCGGTGATACACGGTTGATCGATGTTGTCGTTAACTGCTTTAACGATGGAATCTACAATGCTCATTTTTTTATCCTTAATGTTATCGGTTTAGAAATATTATTTTATTTGCTGTTATCCTTATCGACAGTTGTTACCCATGATGGGAAAGCCGGATGGAAACAGAGCGTGAACGTAACCTTCGTATCGTATTTAAACGCACGGTCCACTAGCCGAGTATCGAACGTTTCCCTTAGACCGTCATCATCGTTATTGATGACAGCCATATCTCTTAATACCCCAAGCACGTTAACACCATCAGGTGTCTGGGTTACAACAAGTCGTCGTAATGGTCCGCATGTATAATCACGTACGTATCCTTTCTTCGGGTCCGATACTCTGTTTAACGCATCGTGATTTTCGATGAATTCATCGGCAATACGATTGATGTGTTCCCTTGCTTTATCTGGATCGTATTCTGCTAATAGTTCCTTCGTGTCGAATGTTATCGCGTTATTATCATTCGATTCAGAAGGGAAACATAAAACTAAACGAACAGGGTATTCGTATTGATCTGTTCTCGTTTCGAAAGCATTAGCTAAACACGGCTTATATGCCTTTGCGTCGACGTTGTCTAAACACGGATGCAATAATGCGTGAATAACAGCACCATCGTCAGTTAAACCGAATTCCAGAAATTGTGTTTCATCGGTGTCCGTTACGGTTTTCTGAAGATACGCTTTACCGTTAACAATATCGGTATCCCACATATCGTCGTTTAATGATTCTTCAAACTTATCGAATATAATGTTTACGGTATCGATGAGTCCATCGATACGCCATTGCTGATTGTTCTCAATTAATTGCTGAACCTTATCTTTGATAGACATGATTACTCCTTAGTTCCTTCTTCGTCAGGTGTATACGCCAACGTGAAGAATTCATAACCATCAACAAACTTGAATGTTACTGTAATAGGGAAATCGCACGGCATGACGGATTTCATAAATGCATCATTAGCAACCTCAGATAACCGACGTATGACATCTCCCCTGTTGGCGTTGAATGGTAGTTTTATGTCGATAAGGATGCGGTGCTTGTAAACATAGAAAACAACGGTACTGTCAAGATAAATACCAGAGAGCTGCGTTGTTGGGATGCGTTCCACAATGGAAAAATACGTCCCATCAGTATCGCTATTTCCCACTGACCATTTATCGGATTTGCGTAGATTTTCTTTGAGGGATTCGACACTTCGAGTGACGACCTCAACGATAGGCGTGACGTAAGCGTCTTTATGCGTGTCGAAAAGTTCGTTAACAGTAGACTTGAATGAATATTCTGTTGTCATTATTCTACCTCTTTCTTCATATTCATCGGAACAGAGAGTGTTGTTACCTCTGTTCCATTCTCCGGCTCATATTCCAATGTAACGAGATCGTGACCATCCGATAATTCATAATCGATCGCTAGGGGGAACGAGATACCGTGCGACTTTATGCAATTACCAAATGTCTCATTGGCTGTATACATTAGAAGTTGCTTTGCGGCAAGCCCGTTTACGCTGAAAGGTAATCGTGCTGTCGCAGCGATACGATTATTGTAAACTCTGATATCGGTGATATCTACAATCGTAGCATTGCTATGTTGTAATGTTGGAACGGATAGGCTGTAGAAGTAAGGTTTAGATCCGGAATCGGGTTCATTAAATAATTCCCAACATCCGTCCTCCTGCAATCTTACCTCGAGTATTTCAAAGCTTTTAATTATCGATTCTACCAGCCGCTCACCGTAAGAATCCCATGTCGTCATTTAACACCTTCGATACCTTTTAACCGACACGTGCCCCACTTAACATGGGACACGAAGTCATTGATTAATTACTCTCCCACGTTTTCGTCGTCGGGATCGTAGTGGAATTCGAATAGCCCTGAACCATCGTGCCCGCTGACTGCTAGTATAACAGGCATATCGAACCCTCGGACGCGCGAATGAAAACACTGTGCTAATTTTAGTTTGGCGTACGCTGCTATTTCATTGGTGGCAATACATGACTCACCTGTTATACTCAGTATAACGTCGATACTAACAATGTTGTCGTGCAACGCAAAACGCCAACGATCGATACGATTATTATCTTTAGCGGGTGTCTCGTTTACGAGATAGACTTTATCATCAAATGACAAAGCAGGGCTCCAGCAACGTTCGTTTATTAAACTCGCATGGAGTTTTAGTATCGTCTGATCGATAATATCCCAACACGCAACCAGGGTGGTGTCAGGTACTGAATTGAGGAGGGTGAGCACTTTATCCTTTATTTTAAGTGCTTCCGCAGGACGCCCGCAAATACCATGCATTTCAACTTTCTTATTCATATTCACCTCGTTAATCTAAATGTTAATTGGGGTAGGATAACTACATGCTTTCTAACATATCGACGATCATGGAACCCATACCGAAACTCGGTCTCTCGCCGATATATTCAGCAAGCTGACGATGAACGTCTTTTGGATTTCCTTCCTCACCGTCAGCATCGATGTAAACCGAAAAAGAAACTGCGTCTGAATACACACTGATAGCCAGACGACGTTCGTTGCGTTCTTTAAGCGTGTCGACGATAGCTGCTTTCAGTACCACGATCGCGTTTATCGCATGCATGATATCTCCATCGGGTTTCGCTAGGTCGATCTTTTCTTTCAGGTCGATATGGATGTTGGTTACGATAGGACTGAGGTCGACATTGACATAATCGTTAGGAGACACGCGAATAATCGCGCGATCGATATCTGCACCGTAAAAGTCGATACGTGGCTTTAACACTTCTTTGTTTGGATCCATGTTTTCATCCATCCCAGCCTGCAAGAAACGTTCCACGTTATCCAGTTCACGATAGACCGCCGCTTCGACTTCTTTCAGATAGTTGGCTGCGGTTTCATGCTCTTTACGTAGCTCGTCTTTAAGGAGCTGTACTGTGGTTTCACTGGAACGAATGCTGTTTGCGAATTGGGTAATTGACATATCGAATTCCTTAAATTCTCTTGAGTTCAATTAATGATAAAAAGCCGTAAAAAAAAATGGTGGGGCGAACCCCACCAAAACGTCAGACACACGCAAAATTAGTTCAGTGACGTGTACAACGCATAACGACTGTAGATCTCAACAGCCGGTCCGTTATGTGTTAACAGACCATCCTGGTTGTAATACTGGAAAAACGAATAACGTTTGTCGAAGCGATAAACAAAAGCAATGTCTTTACCGCCAAGACCTGCGATGCTAGGATTGTTTTCGTCTAGCAACGCTTTGACTTTTAACAATGTTGCCGCACGCGCTTTAACGTTAGGGATCAAGCCATCACAATCGATATAAACTGTGTAGCCTGTTTCAGATGTCGCGATGGTCGTATTACTATTAACGCGAAAGATTTTTGTGTTATGTGTACGATCCTCAAGGATCGGATTCTGACTTTCGTACTGGTGAGAATCCAAATACGCTCTAACACGATCGCGAATAATCCCCATATAGCCAGATACTTCACGTAATAGCTCTAAATTAACATCGGCTGTGAACATATTTCTTCATCCTTTTACGATGGATTGATTACAGTTATTTAATAGATGATAAGATGCTATGCTCTTATCACCTAGGTAATATAGCCGTGAAATAAACTGGATTAAAAAGAATAAGACAGCATAAACCCCCCTCCTCCCCCATCCTTCAAGAGGACGGTGGGAAGAGGAGAAAAATTAAATTTCGTGGACGGCAATGCCGTTTAACCAACAGAACAATTTAACGCGACACGGATACCGCTTCGTCGCAGCAACCATTTCGTCGCGTAAACGTTGGTGGATTTCATCCTGATGTTCACGTTCAATGGGGTAATCAGCCCAACATTCGATCATAACGTCACCGTTAGTCAGAATCGTCGTGCGCATCCTGTCCTGGACACGACGATCTTTCCCAGCATTAGGGAAATACATCCCTTCAGTACGAATAAGGTCGCCGCAGGGCATGACTAACCACTCATTCGTTTTGCCGGTATTCTTATAATCCATTACAGCTTGCATTGCGGTGTCAACGCTAAAAGAAACATAATTCCAAACGGATGTCCAACGATAGATTGCAGGTTGTTCAAGTGTTTCGTTCATGAAGTTTTCCCTATTTCTTATTTTCTACACAGGATAAAATCAACGGCATAAAGCCCTTCCCTGCCCTTATATGGGGTGGGAAGAGTTTATGACCGCAATGAGAATCTCTCACGACAAGCTCACGACGATTATCGCATCACCCCGCGAGTGAGGGAGATCAGGATCACCTCCTACGTCGTAATGACAGCAATCCCGTTACGTCGCCTTAGACGTTATGCAAAGCGACGCATGTAACCTGCCAGATAGTTACGCGTATCGAAGTAGGCAATTTCAGGAATGGCGATATTAAGGTCGATAGCACGGATTTCGACCTGGCGACGGCTTTCATCATAGATCGCATCCATCAGACGCAGTACTGTCAGGAAAGCCATGCGGGTATGGTAGTCCAGCGGCATGTTATCAATACCGCGATACAGATAACGATTTGCGTTGAACGCCCCTTCGCTGTTATCTTTCCAGATTTTCAGAATATCAGCAAAGGCAGTGCGGAAAACCTCAGGATTATCCACATCCAGTAACGCGCGGAAAGCGGACATCAAGGATCGTTGATGGCGGATCAACGATTGCGGTGTCTGTGGCATGGTCGGACCCATTTCTTCCGCATATTTCTGGAACGGGGCAATCAGGGTTGCGGCACGAGAAGCCACAATAGAAACGGCAGGTGATTCATTCACCGCTGGTTTCGCAGGCTTTTCTTCAACAACGGTTTCTTTCACTTCCGGCTGCTCTACAACACCACCAACCGGAGCACCTGCAACGGTGGTTTCTACCGCAGTAATCTCCTCGTCCATTTTTGCAGAACGTTGGTCTTTATTCTTGGCCATGTTTATTTCCTTTCATTTAACAAGGTTAACTAATATAGAGTTCAGGATCGTAAGGCGCTAACGACACACTGGCGTTGTGCATTGCTTTCATCATAGTGTTCATGAAAACGTTGTTTACGCCGGTGATCTCAGCCCCGATCGCGTCTGGGGTTGGAGCCATCGCGTTACCGCAACAGGTAGCACAGTATTCCAATGGACCTGCCTTACAGCGTTGAGGGTCGCGTAACTTGATGGTCTGTCCTTCCAAGGAAGCAAGTAAGTCAGCATCAATAAGTTTAAGCGCTGCACCGTCGATCATATAACGTCCGACAAGCAGCTTATCTTTGATGTGATCACGGTTCACCGTGAACAGGATATGTTCTTGGGTACCACAGTCGTCCATCGTGATTTTAAGGTTCTGTGTCGCACGTTGTGATTCTTTAGCTGTTTGTCCAGCTAACGCGGTCAACGCACCACGTGAGAACGAACCAGCACGCGCACTGTTGTTATACTCTGCCCAATGGTCGACACGCATCCCTTCAGCCAGGCTGTGTGTGATAACGTTACGTTTACCAGGGTCAACGAAGTCAGCTTCAACCCCCATCATGATGTGCGTTTTCTTTCGAGTATTACCGAAACTCTTGCCAGGGTTAATATAGAACCCTTCCGACTCATCACCCTTAAAGGATTCCTTATCCATTTTGGTTAGCGTGGCCTCGAGTTTGATCAGTTCTTCAGGTGTGAACTTACCTTCCTCTTGTAGACGTGCTAACTCTTTATCACGATAGGCAATAATATCATCATCGACCGTTAACGCTTTGTCGCTCATCGACGGAACAATTAAACGGTTGACGGCGGTTAATGCGCTGATATTGTTGGTGAATTTCTTCACCTCGCTCGCATACAACGGACCAATCGGACGTTCGTTAGGATCAGGTATCCCCTCTTCAGGATCATCCGCTACGCGTGGCGCAATCAATGATTCCAGTGTACCGCTGGTCAACCGTCCCGCCTGGTATTCAATCTGAATCCCGAAAGCATCATAGAGAACGTACATATTGAACAACGCTTCACCGAAGGTTGTGGTGGTTGTGTTCTTAACCGATGGTAGATCACCAGGCGCAAGCTCCAACGGATCCCAGAAACTCAACAAGGGTTTTGTTGGCTCTGTTTCCCATTGATGTTCTTCGCCGTCGATGGTAACTGTAACGATGTTTCCCTGACGACGTAATTTAGGTTGATACTTCTCAGCACCACCTTCCGTAAAAGCAAATGCGTCGTTAATCCATTCAAGATAACGGTAATGTCCCTCACGCAACGCGTAAAGGAAATAATCGCGAGGTGTCATGTAGTAACTCCTTTAAACGTGGGTCAGGTCACCGTGACGTGAAACGAACTCTGATAACGCTCGGATTGCTTCTTTGGATTCTTCAGCCATCGGGAAGTTGACGGTAACAAGTTCTCGTAAGACAGGAATGATTTCATTGTCTTCGAGATCGGAAGCTAAGGCGAATGCGATCAGTTCTTGGGCGTATGCGTACGGTTGCTGGCGTAAAGCAGCAAGCTGATTCCGACACTGCGCTATCAGCAGGTCCAGCGGAACCGCTATCGTACCCCCTTCATCAATATATTGGCTGAATACCGGTGGGAATGCATCACTGATTACACGAATTCGTCTGCGAATGCGATCGGGGATCTGGATGTTTTCTTCATCGGCTACGTTTTCGCTATCTTTCTCCAGCTTCTTGGTCAGCACTTGCTGGATGCGTGGAAGCAGACTTGAATGCACGAAACTGATTAATGGGGTTACGTTAACAGCGTCGACGCCGTAAATATGTCGTGCGCATTCCGCTAACGCTTCAGCTGTGGTGTAGTCTTCGTCTTCAACGATAGCGAGTAGAAAATCGGTATCGTCATGTGTTTCCAGGTCTAATAACGTAGACGCTAACGCATGAAGATACTTCAGGCTATCCAGAGATAGTTGCCCTTCGTTAACTCGGATCCCGAAGGCAAGCAATTGTTGTTTATAAAGTTCGATACACCCGTTTGTTAAAATGACATCTAATTCGTTTAAATCGTATTGTTCCCCAGCACCTGACAACATTGTACTACAAAACGTTTCCAGTTGCTCGCATTTAAAATCTTGGTATAAACGATACATGCAGTGCTGTAACAGCGTACGCCTTGTTTCAGGGATTTTACCTTCTAACAAAGCCAAGACGGAATCAATCATATCCACTCCGATGCGGTAAATGTCTACTAGCTCTCATAATCTATTGAAGAAACTACCGGCTGACGCCAACTTAGATCAATCAGGAGTAACCATCCCATGCCAGTTTCATCCAAACCAAGAAAAAAATCAGTAGGAAAACCTAAAGCTCAGGAAACAACAGCAATTCGTTGGGACGAGTTACGCGAACCTATCGAGAACTGCGAATTGTTATTGAGCACCCTGGGTGCGGCTATTTACCAGGCAACGCAACCCTGCCGTTTACGATTAACCCAAAACAAGCGCGACGAGTTCGTTGCGTTATCAACAAGCACGAATAAAGATCTTACCGAACTTCAAACCGAATTGACGACGATCAAGAACTCCGTCACGCCGATGTACGGTAAAGAAGTTGATGAACAAAGTATTCTGTTACAGTACAACTACGGGATGTCGTTAATGAACATCCTGGAACGCGCATCCGATATTCTGCGTCCCGACGTCGCACGCCTGAGTCAACTGCGTGTTGAAGGGATGGAGAACCAGATCCGATTCGCTAACAGTGTTAAATCTCAAGGAGCCACCGAAGCATGAGCGAACAAGAAAAAGAAATTGTGACGAGCCAGGAAGATAAGGTTGAGGTAACGGCTCAACCTGTTCATGAAGGTAATACTTCTACACAGCAGGAAAGTAAAGAAGTTGCTGACGCTCCAGAAGCAACCCATGAAGAAGAACCGTCACATCCGCCGCTGATCGATTTCTCAAAAGCAACGATACGTTTCCAGTGCGAAGATATTCGCCCTAAGAGCCCAAAGAAAACGAAACGTCAACCGCTGCTATTACCGCTCTATTCTCCGCGTGTACAGACGGAGTACTACGACGAGTATATTAACACAATTTTAGAGACTGTTCACGCTATTGTCTCGAATCGTCAGAAACCGTCAGAAGAGCAATTAGAGCAGTTTAATAAAGCCGCAATACAAACAGCCGCCGAGCAGGAATACCGCCCGAATGGTCAAGCTCATGATCGTGCACTAGAACGTAAGGGCAGTCAGTGGACCAACGTACCGGTAGACTCATCCGGTGTTGGTCGTGTTATTCCCGGCATTCCACAACCGAATCATATTCCTGACGATGTTGAAGCACCACTGACAGGAACGGATGCAATCTATTTTGCTATCCGTAATACGAAATCAGGTGCACCTGCGGTAATGCCGTTATGGCATAGCGGTATTAAGCTACAATTCAACCCACCATCGAATGAACGTGTTGCGATTATGCATGAGCGTATTGCGCGTGATAAAATCCTGGGTGGGCGTGATAGTGCGGGGTTCCTGTTTTCGGCGACGTCGATTATCACCATGAAGCATGCGATCGAATTAGCATTAGAATGCTGCTACATGGCCAACGTGCCGAATCTGGACATTCAACGCCTGAAGGACATTATTCCGGTTACCGATGTTCCAGCGTTACTGTTAAACGTGTTGGTAACCATGTATCCGTACGGTTATCCTTACGTACAAACCTGTTATCAGAATCCAGAAACATGCGATTATCGTGTTGAAGATATCGTAAGCTTTGCGAAGCTCTATCAAGTTGACAACAGCGCAATTACCAAACGTATGCGACAGATCATGACCGAAGGTCCGGTCATGACAGATGAACTTTTGCGTGAGTATGCGAACGAGTTGGGCGAAACCAACTCCCGTACGCTGGATCTGTCCGACAACGGTTCTGTTATCGTCGAACTTGAAGTACCGAAGATCTCACGACAAATCGCCATGGGTGAACGCTGGTTAAGCGATACGCTGGAAGATCTACGTGATATCCTGTCACGTCCGTCAATGACCGAAGAAGAGCGCGATCGCGTTATCCGTGAACGTCAGTTCTATAGCTGGATGCGCCAGTATGACGCGTGGATCAAATCGATGCACGTATCGGTAAACGGTACCATGCGTCGTGTAAGTGATGCGGATACGGCAACGGTATTAGCCCAGCTTTCACGTGACAGCGACCTTCGTGAGCGTTATATTGACGGACTGATGCAATTCATCGGTGATTCAACCATTGCGCTTGCGGCAATGCCTGCCTGGAAATGTCCGAAATGCAACGCCGATACCGCCGATAATCTACGCGACCAGAAATACTACGACCTGATTGCTTTGGATGTACCCCAGCTTTTTTTTACCCTAAACTCCGTCCAATCTCTGCGGGAGGGGATGGACGCGGTATTCTAATCGATCCGCGATATGGATTACATGGCGGGCAACTTGTTCGCGATGATGAAAAAATCTGGCAGCTACTGTTAGCGCGTAAAGGCGACGGTGGCATGAAGCTGAACATCGAAATGGGTATTGCGTACGATACCATGTTCGGCTTGTATGACCGCGTTAACGACTGGACGCCGTTGAAATGGGTTGCTCAGCATCCTGCTGAAGACCCATGGGACAGATTAGGGATTAAACCCTTAATCGAGGATTACGTCCGATTCGGTATTAAAGAGTTCATGTCGCTCGACGCATTTTTAAAAGCACCGTATCCTTACGCGCAAACGGTACTCAAAATCGCACAAGACGAGCTGCGGAAACGCAGTGCTGTATTGGACGACGATGAGGACAAGTTACGACGAGAAGAAGAACGTTTACGAAACGGAAGATAAAATGGCGAGATTTACCAGTTTGATTGGGTTGGACATTTGGGAGACACCTGCTGACGTTAGGGTTATTCCCGTCAACACTGTCGGTGTGATGGGACGTGGTCTTGCTAAGCAGGCAGCCGAGCGTGTGCCCGGTCTTCTTGAAGCGTACCGTAAGCAATGCCATGATGGATTTAAGGTGGGTGAAGTCGTATCGTATCAGCATGGCGAGAACGATCAGCTCACCTACGTACTGTTTCCATCGAAATCGGATTGGCGTGAAAAAACACGACGTGAGTATATCGTTAGCGGTTTACTGGCGTTAAAGGCGTGGTTATTGGAGCTTCAGTTCGAAAGAGATGGCTTCTCATACCGGAGTCCGGCTGAACCGTTGATCGTAGCGATTCCTCCAGTTGGTTCTGGTTGCGGTAATATCGGTTACGGACAATCCGAAACAATCCAGCCTCAATGGGTACGTGCACAAATCAAACAGTATCTTGCCACCGTACCGAACGTTCATTTCTACTTGTTCTAACGCAAAGGTAACATAACCCTCTCCCTTCCCTGCTGGGTTGGGAGAGGGCTTATGCTGTTATGCTGTTAATGTTCGTTCCAGATAGCGTCTTCTGGTGGAACAATAGGATCTTTCTTCGGCATTGATGGCACTTCATGACGATGCTTACGGAACTGCCTATCAATAACCTCACGAAGCCGGTACGCGTCAACCCACGTTGATTTATTGAACAGCTCCAATGTCACAGTTAATCGTGTTCTTGACATTGAATAGCTTTTCTTTGCAATCAAATTGGGATAATTCAGTTGAGCGAACCATGCACGTATTTGTGCTTCGGTAAAAGCGATGCTGTAATAACTAAGTTTACCGTCATTAAAATCGTGCGCGTGGGTGTAGCGTCCAGCGTAACGCCAAACAAGATGCACATTCAGATCGATCCATGGTGGGGTGGTATCAGCCATGTGTTACCCTCAACGATTCTTCATCACTTTACCCAGGCTTTCGATATTATCCCAAAAGCGATTTTTACTTGGCGCATCGCCAACGATAACCGACATCAAATCGCGACGTTCACGACTGATGATGCCCTGTGATTTCCAGATCACCATCGTCCAGCAAGCTGCCAGAACGAACAGATGGTTAATGCTCGGTTTGGTTTGTGCGATGAACGCAAGCCACGCCCAGATACCGGTATATACTAGCGTCACTAAAAAGAGAGAGATTGTTGCAACGACAACAACGAAGTTTTGGATGGCTGGCTGATTGGCGTTATCCTGAAAAGCGGTAAGATCGGGAAGATTGCCTTCAACGGAACTCGTATCGTCAATTTCCAATTCTTCGATTTCTTTTCGTGTATCGGGAGCTAATCCGGCATCATCAAGATGCTTCTTTAACCGCTGAATACTTAATCGTTGACCAACAGGAATGCTGATGTTGTCGTAACTATTAAGTGCATCAACCAGGGAACGTCCGTCAACGAGAACCAAGCTCGCAGTACCCATCGTCTGCGGTTTTATTTTGTAAAGGTCTTTTACTTTCATGTAGACACCACCTCCAACGTGTTATGCGTCCGGCGTAAAATCAAAAGGAACGTCCGTACGAATGATATCATAGCGTTTTCCTAAGAAATAGAACTCTTCGGGAACCTGACCGGGAACAATACTATCGCCGATGAACTGCGGATATGCCCAGATGTACTGAGTGAGTCCTTCGAACATATCCAGGTTATTTGCGTGGTTACCCATGATACGTTTCCAAAGTTCGCGTTTATACGGCGTTTTAACATCGAACCCATAAAGCGGTGCAAGATCCACACCAGGCACAAATCCCAGATAGTAATGGATCTGACTGACCGGGAAACCAAGCGTATCTCGCGGAATGCTGATCGCTTGCTCAGCTTTGGTGACATGCGTTTCAATAATCCAGTCGTAACACTCCGAATAGAACCGGTCGAATTTTTCTGGATTATACCACGCTTTGGGAAGATTCAGTTTCTCCGTAAAAGCGTTCGACATGATCGTCGGTAAGAACGGAAGAACGCCGGTTTTGATCTGCGTGTATTTCGATTTTACCCGATTGACCAGATTCCAGCAACTGTATCCTAATTGGTCGTTACAAAACTCAACGTAGAGATCGTAGTCGCCCCCGGATAACGGGTTGTTGATATCACCGATGTCTGCCGCATATTTGTTGGGATATCGGTTATTGAAAGCCAGTTTGGTTTGGTAATCGTAAATGCACGGTTTGTTGTTCGCTGTGTTGATCCACCACCAGGGTTCACCCACCTGCACACAAATGTCCTGGACATGAGGGTAAATAATATCGGCAAACGCGGTTAATACATCCCCTAACCACGCCATCGCATGTTGGTTACATGGAGACAACAACCAAGACGGTGGCGTATATCCGGTTGCTGCTATGTTTCCTTCCCAATCCTGCTGCGCCCACTCGAATGGACACGCCGTACTCATCAATTCGTAACTTAAACTGATGGTGACAGAGAAATGGTGTTTTGCGGCGTATGCGGCGAAAGCTTCATGCCACGCGATACAGGGTGGATTTAGTACATCTGTGGTGTTCACCAGTAGCTTACCCGCACTTGGTGTCCAGACAGTATCGTAGAAATGTGACATTCCAACATAGTGCACTAATTCATCCTGATAACCCGCATACACTAGGTTTTCAAATACACGCTCTGGCGTGATGTTGTAATGGTCATCATAAGCGGTTATCGCACGAAGCTCGTGTGGTGTACAACGGTGACGATTAACCGTCATTTCCTGGTACACACCATCGATAGGAAGAATTTCAATGGTTAAACCAAGATCGATCGGCGTTTCCAGATAGGTCGTTTCTGTAGCACCTTCTTTATAATGTCGAGAACTCATGCTGAACATCAACGATGTTACCGATTCAAGTTCGATGGGTTCGTCAGCATAGAACCCCGCCATCGCGTCATTAAAATCGATCGTCACGGTCGCACTTGTACCGTCTTTAGAAACGTCGGTCGCATATCGGGTTAATGAGATATACTGACGGCTATCGTCTTTGTGAACGACGGTTAAAACCGGTGGGTTTTCAGTATCAGCAAAGTTACGCTGGTCGCCAGTAAATGCGATCTTCGCTTTAAAGATCAAACCGAATAACGACGTCATGGGATCATACGCAACGCAACCATGATCCAGTGTATCCGTTGTTCGCCATTCTATCCCGACCAACCCGTTAGCGGTATGACATCGCATGTACGCGTTAAGTACCATGTCTTCACTGACAACCGCGAAGTTCTCTGTTGACTGACCGTTGATAATCCAATACATCGGTTGCCAAAGATTGCGAGTACCTTTCGCATAGCGGTAGGTTGGCGCGCCTTTTGGGTTGCCGTTATTAAGATGGAATACAGCAGTACCTTGATAATGGTCGTTCGTATTAATCGGAACGCTGTAAGCATCACCGATATCCGTACGTTCCACCTTCGCGACAGCCGCGTTTTCAAACAGTCCACGCAGCGTCGGTAAACCGATATCTTCAGGCGCGTTTTCTCGACGAATCGCATCCGCGATGCGGTGGGCTAAGGCGGGGTAAATGACATCACCTTGCTGTAGGTTCGCAAGCCCTGCGAAACGATCGGGGTCGATGCCAGCAATCAATAACTCGGCATCACCCTTCGTTCTATCGTTGTGAAGATATTTCAGTCCAGTAAGATCGAGATGCTGAATAAGCGACAACAGATTGTACTTACGGTTTTCAACGGTCAGTACAAGATCGCCTGCCCAAACCAAACTTCTCTCATCCGCAGTTACTCTAACGGATTGTCGGCCTGTGGTAGATGTTGTCGTCGTTTTATTTAATTGCTCTTGTAGGAAGTCGGTTGCGAGGTCGAAGGCAATGCCGTAACGGTCAACGACGGCTTGCATGATTTCACGTAACTGGGTATCTTCTTCAATGATAATCTTGACAGGTATTCCCAAGAACGCTTTAGTGAGGTCCCGCTTAACCATCGAAACGAATACGGATTTGTAATACCGGCTTCCATCTTTCCCTTTAAAAAGAATGGAAGTTGTTTCGGGTGACGATAGAACACGTGCAAATTCAACATCGTCGAAAGTAAGAGAAAGTCCGTTTTTCTCGTTGATTAATCTTAGTATTTCATTCTGCGCGGTTTCATGTAACCTCATTGAAAACCTCTGCCCTTTATAATTAAATGTACTGCTTACCGCCCACGAAGGAAGTCAGCCAGTTCCCTGAAACAAGCTGTGATACCCAGCCAGGCACTGCCCTACCGT